>Ga0209048_10002025_pt1 | contig 20379 bp, 14 predicted proteins | sample FrelakmetCRP12CR_FD_187146 | JGI IMG/M metagenome (GOLD analysis project Ga0209048, IMG submission 187146) | Freshwater lake sediment microbial communities from the University of Notre Dame, USA, for methane emissions studies - CRP12 CR (SPAdes)... | ecosystem: Environmental > Aquatic >... | reverse complement strand
CGGCCGGCGCGACCTGGGCGCCGTCGATTGCCGCTTTGGCCAAATCCTGCGATTGCCTGATCACCTGCCTGCCCTCGCCCAAGGCGACGGCTTCGGTGCTGGATGAGGCTCTACCGGTCATGCGCTCGGGCAGCACCTGGATGGAGATGAGCACCAATGATTTCGCCGAGGTCGAAGCGCTCGCGGCGCGCGCGCAAGCCTTGGGCATTGCGACCCTCGCCTGCCCGGTCACCGGCGGCGTGCATCGGGCCGAAGCGGGCGATATCACGGTACTCGTTGGCGGCGCGCAACAGGTCTACCAGGCGCACGAACCCGCCTTGAAGGCGATGGGCGGCCGCGTGATTCACCTGGGCGGAATCGAGCAGGCGGCCGTCACCAAGGTGGTCACCAACATGCTGGCCTTCATTCATTTGATCGCTGCCGGGGAAGCCCTGATGCTCTGTGCCAAGGCCGGCGTCGATCTGCGTGCGGCCTATGAGGCCATCAAGGCGAGTTCCGGCAACAGCTTCGTCCATGAGACCGAAAGCCAGGTCATTCTCAATGGCAGCTACGACATTGGTTTTACGATGGATTTGGCCTGCAAGGACGCGGGATTCGCGCTCGAGTTCGGGCGCCGCTTCGGCGTCCCCTTGCGGCTCGCGGGGGTGATGGAGCAGATCTTCATCGAGGGTCGGGCCCGCTATGGAGGCACTGCCTGGTCCTCGATGATCGTGAAGCTCTTGGAGGATGCCGTCGGGACGCCCCTGCGCGCTCCGGGATTCCCCGCCAAGCTCGGCCCCGAGCATCGCTAGCCGCACGGAGCCGCCCTGTCATCGAAATTTCACATAGGTGGTTCTAAATTGAGCATGCGGCGATGCTAGTTCACAACAAAATATGGCTTCCGTTGTTCACCGCCAATGCTATTCTTCGGATAGTTAGGATAGTGCGGCATAGAAAGTTCGCAGAACAAAACCGATTTACTCGTAAGGGGATGGACGCATGAATTCAAATCCAAGGTTATCCTATGCTATTGCCGCGATCTTGAGCGGCTCCGGTGTGGGTATGGGGATTGCGCACGCGGCAACGACGACTGACGCGAGCGATTCCGAGAGCATCCAGGAAATAGTCGTCACCGCCCAGCGCCGCAGCGAGTCGATTCAGAATGTGCCGATCACGATTCAGGCGTTCACCGGCGCGCAGCTGACCCAGCTCAACGTTACGACTTTCGACGACTTGCTGAGGTTCACGCCGAACGTGACGTTCAGCGGAAACGGTCCGGGCCAGGGCAATATTTTCATGCGCGGCCTCAGTTCCGGCGGCTCCGGCAACCAGTCGCAGTCGACCACGGCCCCGTTTCCGAACGTTGCCTTGTATCTGGACGACCAGTCGATGCAGTTCCCGGCCCGCAACAATGACGTGTACATGGTGGACATGGAGCGTGTCGAAGTGCTCGAGGGCCCGCAAGGCACGCTGTTCGGCGGCGGCGCGCAGGCCGGTGCCATCCGTTTCATCACGAACAAGCCGCAGCTCGATGTCACGAACGGCAACGTGAACGCCGGCTACGGCTACACCTCCGGAGGCAACCCTAACTCCAACGCCAACGCAACGATCAACCTGCCGCTGATCGCGGACACGTTGGCGGTGCGGTTGACGGTGTTCAATGACGTTCGCGGCGGCTACATCTCGAACGTGCCGGGGAGGATTTCGTTTCCCGGCAGTCCCACAGCGAGCAACGCGAATTTGGTGGCATCCGACACCAACTCGGTCACCTACACCGGCATGCGGCTCTCGGCCCTATGGAAGTTCAATGACAGTTGGAACTTCCTCATCCAGCAGAACTATCAGAACATGCATGCGGATGGCTATTTCTACGATTACCCAAGAGATCCGAAGGGAAATGTTCTGGGTCCTTACCAGATCACCGCCTTCGCCCCGAACTACAGTCACGACAAATACGAGAGCACTGCCTGGACGCTCAACGGCAGATTCGGCGACCTGGGTAAATATGGCGACCTGAGATTCGTCTACACCGGCAGCTATTTGGACCGCAACATCGACCAACAGGCCGACTATTCCAACTACCTGCGCAGTGGCGGTGGCCAATACTACGCCTGCAGCGGGGCCGGCTCAGGAGGCCTTGGCGGCAAGACCACGCCGCACACCTGCTACGCGCCGGTCGGCAACTGGAACGATGCGGTCAACAACACCCACCAGAGCCACGAGATCCGCCTCAGCACGTCCGAGGATAATCGCCTGCGCGGCCTCGTCGGCGGCTTCTGGGAAGAGTTCAAGATCAAGGATGAGATGAACTTCAACTACCTGGTCATTCCGCAGTGCGACCCGGCTAACCTGGCAATTTCGGCGGGCGGCGGTCCGGGCTGCGTATCTGCCGTCGGACCCGTTCCCGGCAGCTTTGCGAGCGATCCCAGCCTGCGTGTGAACTCAAACACGGCATTCGGCGAAGACGTCCAGCGCGGTTACCGGCAGACCGCAGCTTTCACGTCGATCGATTTCGATATCCTCCCGAAGGTACTGACGGTGACCGGTGGGACGCGCTACTTCCACTACGATGAGTTCGAGCAGGGTTCGGAGTTCTACACCTCCACTGCCGCGAACAACATACCCAACGGAGCCTGCATTCAGGCGGGCCATTGCGGCTTCGGCATCAACTTGAACAAGACTGAAAGCGGTTTCAAGAGCCGCGCCAACCTGACCTGGCACGTCACTCCGGACATCATGGCGTACTACACCTGGTCGCAAGGTTTCCGTCCGGGCGGCTTCAATCGAACGTCAAGTGCCAATCTTATCCCCTCGCTTGCGGGGGAGGCGCCTTACATCAAAGGCGATAAGTCAACAAATCAATATAACAAGCCGTACGGTTTCGGATCCGACAAGCTGCTCAACAACGAAATCGGCATCAAGAGCGAATTCCTCGACCACCGGCTCCAGGTCAACGCGTCGGTGTACAAGATGGATTGGAGTGATGTTCAGTTGTCCTTGTTCGACCCGGTACACCTTGGCAACACGACCTTCGTGGTCAACGGCCCCACCTACGAGGTCAAAGGCGTCGCGCTTCAGTTGGTCGCCCGCCCGGTCGAAGGGCTCACGGTTCAGGGATCGAGTGCGTGGAACAGCACTAACCAGACCAACGCGCCGTGTTTGAGGAGTAATCGAGTGTCGGCGGGCAACCCGACCCCGATCGGTACCTGCATCACGCAGATCAACGGTGTGCCCTATACGAACCCGTTCGGCGTACTCGACACCTCTCCGCCGTTCTCGCCGTCGCTGCAATTCAACCTGCGCGCGCGCTATGACTGGACCATGGGCGACTACAAACCGTTCGCGATGGTGGGCGCCAACCATATTGGGAGCATGCGCAACCAGCCGGCCAGCTTCCCGGGCGGCAGCTCCTCGTTCTGTAGCCCTATTCCGACCACGACCTTGTGTCAATACACGATGCCGGCATACACGACCTATGATGCGGCGCTCGGCGTTTCCAAGGACAGCTGGACGGTGCAGGTCACGGGCAGCAACATCACGAGCGTCGCTGCCAGTACGAATACTTCGTCAGCGCAGTTCATCGAGTCGGAGGTGCCGCTGCGTCCGCGTGTTATCACCCTGCAGGCTGCGTATAATTTCTGATCGGCTGAGGTGGGTTCAAAAGCGACCGGTTCCGGCCGGTTGCAGTAGAATCAAGGGCGGACATTTGTCCGCCCTTTTTTTCATGAACGCTTATGGATTTCACGGACGTCAAGACGGCCGCACCAACCATTGCTTCCGAAGTGCCCCGGATGCGCGCGCTGCTGAGAGAGCAGAAGTTTGCCGAGACGCTTGCGGCGGGTGAAGCGCTGCTCGCCAGAGCTGCCGACCACCGCGATGTGCTGCTGTTCGTTGCCATTGCCCAGCGATGTCTGGGCCGCATCGAGACCGCCCTTGGCACGCTCGAGACTCTGGAGCGGCATCATCCGCGCTTCAGTCGTCTGTATGAGGAACGCGGACACTGCTTTGTATTCAAGAAACAGGCGCCGCAGGCCATCGAGTCATTTCTCCACGCGGTGAACCTCAACCACGCCCTGCCGGCGAGCTGGCGCATGCTCGATGGCCTCTACCGCATGACGGGGCAAGCCGACAATGCCGCCATGGCGGCAAGTCACGTGGCGACGCTTCGGAATCTACCGCAGGAGGTGGTCACCGCGACGGGACTGTTCGAGGACGGCGACCTGGACGCCGCCGAGCCGCTGGTGCGCGCTTATCTGCTGAAGCACGGCGATCATGTGGAAGCCATGCGGCTGCTCGCCCGTATCGGCATTGCGCGCAAGGTGTTCGACGATGCGGAACTGCTGTTGGCGGCAGTCCTCAAGCTCGCTCCCGGTTATCGTGCCGCCCGCCGGGAATACGCGCAAGTGCTGGTCGAGCTTCATAAGTACGACCAAGCACGTCGAGAGCTCGACCGGCTTCTCGCGGAGGAGCCCGAAAACCGGCTTCTCAAGACACTCTATGCCACGAGTTGCGTCGGACTCGGCAAACACGCACGGGCCATCGAACTCTACCGCGAACTGCTCCTCGGGATGTCCGGGGATGCCGAGCTACATCTGTCGATCGCCCATGCACAGAAGACCCTGGGCCAGAGTCAGGAAGCAATCGATTCCTATCGGAGGGCGGCAGCCTGCAGGCCGGACTTCGGCGACGCCTATTGGAGTCTCGCGAACCTCAAGACCTACCGGTTCACGGATGACGAGTTGGCCCGGATGCGCGCCGCGGAATCCTCGCCGACGACCGGGGCCGTCGATCGCTATCACCTGTGTTTCGCGCTCGGCAAGGCGCTGGAGGACCGGGGGGAATATGCGGAATCCTTCCGCTATTACGAACTCGGCAATGCGCTGAAGCGCACTGAAAGCAAGTACCGCGCCGAATTGGTCGAGAACAATACCCGCCAGCAGATCGAAGTCTGCACCCGGGAATTTTTCGCCACCCGACAAGCCGTGGGCTCGCCGGACGGTTCGCCCATATTCATCGTGGGATTGCCGCGCTCGGGGTCGACTCTGCTCGAACAGATCCTCGCCTCGCACTCACAGGTCGAGGGCACGCAGGAACTCGCCAACATCCAGCAAATCGTGGCAAAACTTCGGGGCCGCGATCCGGATCCGAACAATCCCCGCTACCCGCGAATCCTGGCACAGTTGCAGTCGGAGGATTTTCAGAAGCTCGGCGAGGAGTATCTCGCCGGCACCCGCATCTACCGCACCAACAAGCCCCACTTCATCGACAAGATGCCGAACAACTTCCGGCACGTGGGGCTCATTCATCTGATACTGCCGAATGCCCGCATCATCGACGCGCGGCGGGAACCGATGGCCTGCTGTTTCAGTAATCTGAAGCAACTGTTTGCCCAGGGCCAAGAGTTCAGCTACGGCGTCGAGGACATCGCGCGTTACTACCGGACTTATCTTGAGCTGATGCGGCACTGGGATCGCGTACTTCCCGGCCGCGTTCTTCGCATACAGCATGAGGATGTCATCGATGATCTCGAGGGCAACGTGCGGCGCATCCTTGATTTTTGCGGGCTCGAGTTCGAACCCCGATGCGTCGAGTTCCACAAGACGGAGCGCAGCGTGCGCACTGCGAGTTCGGAGCAGGTTCGCCAGCCCATTTTTCGTGAGGGGCTCGATCAATGGAGGCATTTCGAGCCGTGGCTCGAGCCGCTCAAGAATGCGCTCGGTGACGCGCTGAGCCGCTATCGCGATGAATAATGCAATTGCGAAAGCGGGTCGAAACGATCCGTGTCCCTGCGGCAGCGGCAAAAAATACAAACGCTGCTGCGGCCTTCCGCCCGCGGCGGCACGGCCCCTCGAAATACTGAATCCGCACGAGATTGGCGCCCTGGTCGGGCTGATCAATCAGGAGCGTTTAAGCGAGGCCGAACACGAGGCCCGTGCGCTGCTGACGGTGCACCCTGACGCCGGGATGCTGTGGAAGACCCTGAGCGTGGCGCTCGTGCGGCAGGGCAAGGACGCGCTGCAGGCGCTGCGCAGAGCGGCAATGCTGATGCCGTATGACGCCGAAGCTCACCGCAATTTGGGCGCAGCTTTACACGATCGCGGGCAGTGGGCGGAAGCTTTGGCGAGTTTGGGTCGGGCGCTTGCCATCCAGCCTCACGACGCGCAGGCGCTGGTCGATTCAGCCAACGCCATGAAAGCGCTCCGACGTGCGAGCGAAGCGGTTCCGCTCTACCAGCGGGCCCTGAAGCTCGAGCCTCGGCTAGTCGAGGCGCAAAACAATCTGGGGAACGCGTATCTCGAGCTAGACCGATTTGACGAGGCCTTCGGCTGTTACCGGCTCGCCCTCGAGATCAAGGCGGACGATGCGCAAATACACTGCAATCTGGGCAATGCGCAGAGGCAACTCGGGCGGCTGCAGGAGGCGATGACCAGCACCCGGAGGGCGATCGCTCTCGACCCGAATTTAAGCGTCGCGCACAATAGTTTGGGTCTCATTCTCGCGGCCATGGGACTACTCGAAGAGGCCGCCGTGAGCTATCGCCGGGCATTAGCGCTGGATGCCAACTACGTGGAGGCGCTGAATAACCTCGGAAACGTGCTGCGCGACCTTGGGCATCTTCGCGAAGCCGCATCCCTTTACTCTCGAGCCATTGAGCTTGAGCCTGAGCACGCCGCGAGTCACTGCAACCTGGGACAGGCGCTGCTCGAGCTGCGACGGATCGACGAAGCGGTAGCCTGTTACGAGCAGGCCCTCGCGCTGGAGCCTCGTTCTGTGCTCGCCCATTTGAGCCTTGGTACGGCGCAGCGTCTGCTGGGCCGTGCAACCGATGCCGAATCAAGCTGCGGGGCCGCACTGGCCATCGATCCGAACTGCGTCGAAGCATTATCGCTTCTCGGTGAACTGCGCGCCGACCGAGGCCGGTTTTCCGAGGCCGATGCATTTTTCCAGCGAGCGTTCGCCATCGATCCTGATTTCCCTTTTGCGTTTTACAGCATCGCGACGCATCGCAAAATGACAGGCAGTGATGCCGCCTGGCTCGAGGACGTCAAAACATTGCTGGCAAAGCGCCTGCCGCTTCGGCACGAGATCAGTCTGCGCTATGCGCTCGGCAAATACTTTGACGATCTGCGGGAATACGATAGCGCCTTCAATGAATATCGACAGGCCAATGAGCTCACCAAACGCTATGGAGCAACGTACGATCGGGCGAAACTGACTCGACGCGTCGATGAGGTCATCGCGAGCTTCGATGCGCCATTCATGCGCGAGCGTCAAGCTGGCGCCGCTGCCTCCGACCTCCCGGTATTCATCATCGGCATGCCGAGATCGGGCACCTCGCTGACCGAGCAAATCCTCGCCTCCCACACGGCGGTATTTGGCGCCGGGGAGTTGACATACTGGGGTTCCGCCTTCGCCAATTTCGAAGCGGCGGGGCTCAAAAGCCCGGCTGGTGCGAGCCTCATACCGGGTATGGCACGGGATTACCTGGATCGCCTGGCAGCCCTATCCGGGGGCGCACTGCGGGTGATCGACAAAATGCCCGCCAATTTCCTATACGCCGGACTGATCCACGCCGCGCTTCCGCAGGCCCGAATCATCCACATGCAACGCCATCCCATCGATACCTGTTTGTCGGTCTACTTTCAGCATTTTTTCAATATGGGCCCCTACGCCAACGATTTCGACAATCTGGCGCACTACTACGGTGAATACGTCCGCATCACCAATCACTGGCGTGCCGTACTTCCCGCGACGACGCTGCTCGAGATTCCTTATGAGGGGCTGATCGACGATCAGGAGGGCTGGACCCGGCGGATGCTGGATTTCATTGGTCTGCCGTGGGATGCCAAGTGCCTGGATTTTCATCGGACGGATCGTGTCGTGATCACCACCAGCAAATGGCAGGTCCGGCAAAAAGAGATCACTGCGGCATCGGTGGGGCGCTGGAAAAATTACGAGAAATATCTGGGACCGCTGCAACGCCTGATTAGCCCGCCCAATCATCGGTAATGGGCAGACAGCCGGCGGACAGGGGGTGAAGTGATTGATTCCGGACGCGTACGCGCCCTGCTCTTCGATCTCGACGGCACCTTGGTCGACGCCGAGACCCAGACCGACGAGGCCGTCGAGGCCATCGTCGCCCGACACGGCATTGAGGGTTTTACGCTTCCCGCCACTGAGACGCATGGCCGTACGTGGACGCATGTGGCCGACGTGATCCGCGCGCGGACCGGGATCGGCGAGCCCGCGGACCTATTGGCCGCCGAGTTGCTCGCCTACTGGAACGCGGCCACGACCGAGGCGAAGCCGCTTCCCGGGGCCGCAGACGCGCTGCGGGCGGCCGCAGCCCGCAAGCTCAAGCTCGGCGTCGTGTCCTCCAGTCCGCGTGCCGTGATTGATCGGTTTCTCGCGAAGCTCGGGGCCGAAGATCTGGTCGAGCATCGCGCGCGCATCGGCGGAGACGACGTGCGCAACGGCAAACCCGACCCGGAGGGTTTCCTGATGGCGGCGCGCGCGCTCGAAGTCGATCCCGGCGAGGCGCTGGTGTTCGAAGACAGCCGCGCCGGCTTGCTTGCGGCGCGAGCCGCCGGCATGCGCTCCATGTTCGTGACCTGCTGTGCGGACGATATCGCCGGGAATGCCGCGCTCGCCACGGCCTCCTTTACCCACTACGGCACTTTGCCGCCCTCCTTCTGGGACCAACTGGTCTCTGGAACCGTGGAACTCGACGGCATGTCGTTTACTTGACCGCGAAGCATTCGCCGCTGCTGCGCCGGTATCGGGCGCAATTGTTTACCGCGACCTGGCTGTCCTACTTCGGCTTTTATATCGCCCGCAAAGTTTACGCGGTCTTGAAGAAACCCTTGAAGGAGCAGTTCGGGTTCGACGACGTCCAAGTCGCGTATCCCTGGACCATTTATTTGATCACCTACATGCTGGGTCAGTTCCTGGCGGCGTGGCTCGGCAGGCGCATGCAGAGCCGGCGGGTACTCCTTTACGGGATGGTCGTCGCAGCGGCCTGCAACGTGGAGCTCGGTTGGCTGGTCGAATCTCATCAAGCGAGCGCCTACCTGTGGATGTGCGTCACCATGGGCATTCACGGATTCGCGCAGGCGACCGGTTGGCCGCACAATGTCGGCTTGTTCGCGAATTGGACGCGCCGCTCCGAGCGGGGCACGCTGTTCAGCATCTGGGGAACTTGTTACCAGTTCGGGGCGATCGCCGGAAAGGGGCTGGCCGCCTTCCTGCTCGGCTGGCTCGGCATGGCGTGGTCGTTTTTCGGTTCGAGCATCGCGCTCCTCGCGATCACCGTGCTATTTGCGTTTTTGGCGCGCGAGCGGCCGGAGTCGGTCGGCCTGTCGCTCGAGGACGAAGCCGAGCCCGATGCGCCGCCCGCAAGCGCGCCCGGCATGGCTGCCTCCCGGCCGGAGCCGCTGCCGGCCGGCTGGATCGGATCGATCGTCGCGATGGGCTTAATCTATTTTGGCCTCAAATTTCTGCGCTACGCGCTCGACAGCTGGTCCGCGCTGATGCTCGGAGAGCAATTCGGCATGTCCGCGACCGTGGCCGGCTACTGGTCCACCGCATTCGACTGGATCGGATTCCTCGGCGTGATTACCGGCGGGATCTGGTCGGATCGAATCGCCGGCGCACGGCGTACGCCGGTGATCTTTTGGATGACGTTCGGCTGCCTCGGATTCACGTCCCTGATGTGGTTTGTCGGATTGTCGTCGCCGACCTTCTTCATTGTGCTGCTTGGACTCATCGGCTTTACCGCGATGGGTCCCGACTCGCTGCTCTCCGGGGCGTGCGCGATGGATGCGGGAAACCGCCGCCAAGCCGCGCTCGCCGCCGGCATCATCAACGGTCTCGGCTCCGTCGGCCCCATCGTCCAGGAGCCGGTGATCGGCTGGTTGAAGCAAACCGTCGGGGTGAATGCGGTCTTGTTGCTCTTGGTGGGCGTGGTGTTCATGACTACCGTGGGCACCTTTCTGCTGATGCGCTACGAGCGTGGCCGCCTGTAACGCGTCGATTCTTCGGTGGGCTCTCGAGGGAATTTGGCCTTGCCGCGGTGGGCGCCGGTTTCGTCGGGCGGTGTTGTGACAACTGTTTATTGTCTACAATCTTCAGTCGTGCTACGATAATTTATATTAGCGACCACGAATACACCGATGGCACAGTCCGCTCCTCCGACAACGCTTCAACTGGTGCAGTCGAACTCGCTTCCGGCGCTGGTGCACGCGGAGATCGAGCAACTGATCCTGCATGGAGAGCTGGCGGTTGGCCAACGCGTCAATGAGAGCGAACTGGCGACGCGTTTCGGAACGAGCCGCGGTCCGATACGCGAGGCGCTGCGGGCCCTCGAGGAATCAGGCCTCGTACACTCCCTAAAGAATCGCGGTGTCTTCGTCCGCGAAATCTCCATCGCTGAGGCGGACGAGATCTACGACGTCCGCGAAGTGCTCGATCAATTGATCGGTCAGCGGGTGGCCGAGCGCGCCACGCCGGCGCAGCTTCGCGACCTTGAGGCGCTCGTCGCGCAGATGGATGAGGCGACCGCCATGCAGGATATCAAGCGCTACCATACGCTGAATTTGAAGTTTCACGACATGCTGGTTGAGTTCGCGGGTAATGCCCGCCTGACGGAGAGTTACCGAGCGCTGACGAAGGAACTGCTGCTGTTCCGCCTGCGCGGGCTGCAGGACGGGGGCGGGTTCGCGGTTTCCAACACCGAGCACAGAGCTGTATTGGACGCCGTCGCTGCACGTGATGGCGCCCGGGCGGGTCGCTTGCTGCGCCAACATGCGGCTCGAAGTCGCGCCCGAATGCACAAGGCAGCCGCCATCGCCGCGAAATGAGCCTCCATCACCGCCGCAGTCCGCCACGGGCGGCGGCTTCCACGGGAGTAGAGAACTTGCCAACCGACATCACTGTAAACGGCCGGCCCTACCGCTGGATGGATCGTCCGCTCATCGTCGTCTGCATCGATGGTTGTCAGTACGAGTACATCACGGCGGCCGTAGCGGCCGCAGCGGCGCCCTTTCTAGGCCGACTGCTGGCCGGCGCCGGGACCTCGATCATCGCCGACTGCGTCATGCCGAGCTTCACCAACCCCAACAATTTGTCGATCGTGACCGGTGTGACGCCCGCGGTGCACGGGATATGCGGCAACTATTTCTTCGATTCCGAGCGTGGCGAAGAAATCATGATGAATGATCCGCGCCATCTGCGAGTCGGAACGATCCTCGCGGCGTTTTCAGAAGCCGGCGCAAAAGTCGCCGTGATCACGGCGAAGGACAAGCTGCGCAAACTCCTGGGTCACGGGATGAAGGGCATTTGCTTCTCCTCTGAAAAGGCCGACCAAGTCACCTTGGCGGAAAACGGCATAGAGAACGTGATCGACCTCGTCGGCATGCCTCTGCCGTCCGTTTACAGCGCTGCGCTATCGGAATTCGTCTTCGTCGCAGGCGTCAAGCTGATGGAGCGCGAGCGGCCCGACCTGATGTACCTGTCCACGACCGACTATATCCAGCACAAGGCTGCCCCCGGCACACCGATGGCGAATGACTTCTACGCGATGATCGACCGAAATCTCGCGCGCCTCGACGAACTTGGCGCCACGATTGTCCTCACCGCCGATCACGGCATGAACGCCAAGCACGATGCCGACGGCCGGCCCAACGTGATTTACTTGCAGGACACCCTCGATGACTGGATTGGAAGAGGCAAGGCGCGGGTGATCCTGCCGATCACCGACCCGTATGTCGTGCACCACGGTGCGCTCGGATCCTTCGCACTCGTGTACCTCCCCGCGGCCGTGGCCCCGCGCGGGATAGTCGAACGGATCGCGGCGCTTCCCGGAGTCGAATCGGTAATGACGCGTACCGAAGCCGCCGTGCGGTTCGAGCTGCCGGCGGACCGTATCGGCGATATCGTGGTCGTGTCACGACTGGATACGGTGATCGGCACCGGCCGCGATCGACACGACCTGTCCGGGCTCGACGTTCCGCTGCGCTCTCACGGCGGTACGTCGGAGCAGAAGGTACCGCTGCTCGTGAATCGCAGCGTCGGCAAGCAGCCTGAAACCCGCCGCTGGCGCAACTTCGATGCGTTCGAGCTGGGGCTGAACCTCGCGGCTCGCGCCTCGTAGGAGCGCCCAATGTCCGCCAGCGCCGCCCCATCCGCACCGCGCAAACCGATTCGCGAGTCGCTGCGCATCGCCGGCGAGAAAGTGGCTCGCGACCGGGTCATTGAGGTGCGTCACCCCTACAGCGGCGAACTGGCCGGCACCGTTCCCAAGGCCACCCCCGACGATGTCAAGCGAGCCCTCAAGATTGCCCGCAGCTTCCGCTCCCCGCTCACGCGTCACGACCGCTACCAGATCCTCATGAAAGCGGGTGCCATCATCGCTTCAAGGCACGAGGATCTGGCACACCTCATCACGCTGGAGTCCGGCCTATGTCTGAAGGACTCGCATTACGAGGTCGGCCGCGCCTCGGATGTCTTGCTCTTCGCGGCCAACCAGGCCCTGGTCGACGATGGCGAAGTGTTCTCGTGTGATCTCACCGCGCACGGAAAAAGCCGCAAGGTCTACACCTTGAAGGAGCCGCTGCTCGGCGCAATCGCCGCGATCACTCCGTTCAACCATCCTTTGAACCAGGTGATCCACAAAGTGGCTCCCGCGGTGGCCACCAACAACCGGATCGTGCTCAAACCCAGCGAAAAGACGCCGCTGACCGCGTTTGCGCTCGCAGACATCTTCTATGAGGCGGGGCTACCGCCTGAAATGCTGTCGGTGCTGACCGGCGACCCGGCCGAGATCGCTGAGGAACTGTTGACGAGCCAGGACGTCGACCTGGTCACCTTCACCGGCGGTGTGTCCATCGGCAAGTACATTGCCGGCAGGGCCGTCTACAAGCGCCAGGTGCTTGAACTGGGGGGGAACGATCCGATCATCGTGCTCGAGGATGCGGATCTCGAGGAAGCAGCCGCTCTGGCGGCGAGCGGATCCTACAAGAACTCCGGCCAGCGGTGCACCGCCGTCAAGCGCATGCTGGTTCAGGAGACCGTGGCCGACCGCTTCGTCGAACTGCTGGTCGAGAAGACGCGCGCCGTCAAGTACGGGGATCCTTTCGATCCCGCGATGGATATGGGCACGGTGATCGACGAGCCGTCGGCGCGGCGATTCGAGGCGGTGGTGAACGAAGCGGTGGCGGGTGGCGCCAGGCTGCTGGTCGGCAATGTCCGGCGCGGCGCGCTGTACTCACCGACCGTACTCGACGGGGTCACACCGGACATGACGGTGGTCCGACAGGAGACCTTCGGTCCCGTCTCGCCCGTGATCCGCTTCAAGACCGTGGACGAGGCGATCCGCATCGCGAACGGAACCGCCTACGGTCTGTCATCCTCGCTCTGCACCAACCGCATCGACTTGATCACCCGCTTTGTCCGAGAGTTGCAGGTCGGCAGCGTGAACGTGCGCGAGGTCCCCGGCTACCGGCTGGAGATGACGCCGTTCGGAGGCATCAAGGACTCGGGTCTGGGCTACAAGGAAGGCGTACTAGAGGCCATGAAGAGCTTCTGCAACACCAAGACTTATTCACTGCCCTGGTAAGCGCATGGGCGGTACCGTCATTCTCGGCGAAGCTACTTCTTCCAACCAAACCAAACTTGCCGTGAATCAACCGCGGGCTTGAACACGCGAAATGAGGATTAGATGACGGACCCGATACTGCTGACGCCCGGCCCTCTGACGACCTCGATGGACACTAAGTCCGCCATGCTCTCGGACTGGGGATCGTGGGACGGCGCTTTCAACGCCCTGACCGCATCGGTGTGTCGTGATCTCGTTGCCATCGTCCATGCACAACGCGACCACGTTTGTGTGCCGCTCCAGGGCAGCGGCACATTCGCCGTCGAAGCGGCGCTCGGCACGCTCGTTCCGAAGGGCGGCAAGGTTCTCGTGCCGGACAATGGCAGCTACTGCAAGCGTATCGTGAGGATTCTGGGCTATCTGGGCCGTGAGGCCGTCGTCCTGTCGCATGGTGAGCAAGAGCCGGCCGACCCTGCGCGGATCGAATCCGCGTTGACGGCGGATCCTTCGATCACGCACGTCGCGCAGGTGCACTGCGAGACCGGTACAGGGATCTTAAATCCGCTGCCGGAGATTGCGGCGATCGTGGCAAATCACGGCCGAGGCCTGATCGTGGATGCGATGAGTTCCTACGGCGCCATCCCGATCGACGCTCGCACCCTCGCCTTCGACGCCCTGATCGCGGCATCCGGGAAGTGTCTCGAGGGGGTGCCCGGCATGGGCTTTGTGATCGCCCGGCGGACGACGCTGGAGCGCTCCGTCGGCAACAGCGGTTCGCTCGCCATGGACCTGCTCGACCAGTGGTTGTACCTGCAGAAAACCGGTCAGTGGCGGTTCACGCCGCCGACGCACGTGCTCGCCGCTCTGCGCGCCGCCATGGATCAATACCAGGCGCAGGGTGGACTGCCGGCTCGGCTGGCTCGTTACACCGAGAATTGCGCCGCACTGGTATCCGGAATGCGGGCGCTGGGCTTGAAGACATTCTTGCCGGATGACCTGCAAGCACCGATCATCGTCACGTTCCACTCTCCACCCGATCCGGCGTACGACTTCGGCGAGTTCTACGCCCTAGTGCGCGAGCGCGGATTCATCCTCTACCCCGGCAAACTGACAGCCGTCGATACATTCCGGGTCGGTTGCATCGGCGCGATCGGCGCCGATACCTTGAAGCAGGCGGTGGCCGCCGTCGCCGATGCCCTGCGCGAGATGGGAGTCCGCCGCTTCGCACCGCAGTGAACTTGGTGCCGCCCCACGGGGTTTCGCGACGGATGCGCTAGCCCTCGGGGCGACGCAGCATGGCGTCGAGTTGCGCACCCGAGCCGCGCCGGGTCCGCCAACGGGTCACGATGGCGCCTGCGGCACCGAGAGCTGCGAATAGGCCCGCGACTTGCGTGTTGTAGTAGACGATCGCGATCAGCGAGACGATGGCGATCACGAGCGCCGTCATCGGAAACAGGGGGTAAAGCGGTGCGCGAAACGGCCGCTCGAGTTGCGGTTCCCTGCGCCGCAGGCGCATGAGGCTCACGAGACTCATGATGTACATCACGATTGCGCCGAGCGCGGACATCGTGACGATGCTTGCCGTGAGCGGCTGGCCCGCAATGCTGACGAACTTGTCGGAGTAGATGGCTGCGATACCCACCGCGCCGCCCGCCAGGATGGCCAAGTGCGGGGTTCGCCAGCGCGGATGGATGGCGGCGAGCACTTTGGGCAGCAGACCCGCCCGGGCCAGCGCGAAGATCTGGCGGGAGTATCCTAAGATGATGCCGTGGAATGAGGCAATGAGGCCGAGCAGGCCGATCCACACCAGCAGATGCAGCCAGCCGCTGTTGGCGCCGACGACGATCTTCATCGCCTGCGGCAACGGATCGTTGATGTTGGCGAGCGCCTTCCAGTCGCCGACGGCGCCGGCGAATATCATGGTGCCGAACGCGAGCGCTATCAGAGTCAGGATACCGCCTATGTAGGCCCGCGGGATGGTTCGTGTCGGGTCCTTGGCCTCTTCGGCAGCCATAGCCGCGCCCTCGATCGCGAGGAAGAACCAGATCGCGAACGGGATGGCGGCGAAAATGCCGCCGAGCATCGCCACCGAGGGTCGGTCGCTGCCGGCCCAACCGCCCGCCGTGAAATGCGACCAGGCGAAGCCGCCCGAAACCACACCCATGAATACCAGCAACTCGCCAATGGCGAGCACGGTCACGATAAGCTCGAACGTCGCGGCGATCGTCACGCCGGCGATGTTCAGCGCCATGAAAATGAAGTAGGCACCGACCGCGGCCGTGCGTGCGTCCAGTCCGGGAAACTGCACGTTGAGGTACGCGCCGATCGCCAACGCGATCGCCGGCGGAGCGAACACGAACTCGATCAGCGTCGAAAAGCCGGCCACGTATCCGCCGACCGGTCCGAAGGCGCGGTAGCTGTAGGCGAACGGACCGCCCGCATGGGGTATCGCGGTGGTGAGCTCGGTGAAGCTGAAGATGAACGTGGTGTACATGATCGCGATGAACACGGTCGTGACCAGGAAGCCGAGGGTCCCGGCCTGCGCCCAGCCGTAGCTCCAACCAAAGTACTCGCCCGAAATAACGAGTCCGACTGCGATGCCCCACAGATGCAGGCCGCTGAGCGTCCTCTTGAGCCCCAGGACGCTTTCAGACATGTTGGGTCGTGCGAAACAGCACTTCGGTCTGCAGCCAATTGCGAATTTCGAGGAGGCGCAGCGCCTCGGTACGCATCGCGGAGCCCAGCCCGTGCTTCCAGAGCAGTGGCGCGTCGGATGGGTTTGCCTGCAAGGCACGAAGTTCGGCGGCAAACGCCGCAAGCGCCGGTCCGTCGTGGAACATCCCATCGGTGACCAGCGTCTCGCCGTAGCGCTCGGCCGCCGCTGCAATGTCGCAGTAGTCGTATTCCGGGTGGTACTGCACGCCCCAGAAGGTGCCGCGTCCGTAGCTGAACGACGCCGCTTGGATCCCAAAGTCATTGATCGCCAGTGTTGCGGCGCCGGCCGGCAGCGACGCGATTTCGTCGCGATGAATGGTGGGTGCTTCGAATACGACGGGCTTGCCGGCAAACAGACGGTGTTGCCGACCGGCGTCGGTGAGCAAAATGCGTCGGGCAAACCCAAACTCACGGCCGCGCGGGTTGGCGCGCACCTCGCCGCCCGCGGCCGTGACCGCCACCTGCAGGCCCCAGCAGCTTCCGAAGAACGGCACGCCGGCGGCAAAGACGGCCTTGGCGAGTTCGATCTGGCGCGTCACCGGCGCCCCGCCGTTGTAGATATTGAGCGCCGATCCGGTCATCGTGACACCGTCGTAGTGCTCGAGGCCGACGCCCGCCGGAAGCACGGCGCCGTCGGCCGTCGCCACGATGTCGATGCGCAGCGAGGGGTCGACACGGTGCAGCACCCTCGCGTACCCGACTCCCGAGTCATACCCGAGCGCCGCAACCTGCCGTGCGCGAATCTCGGCGACGTTGCCGTCGATGATCAAGATCCTCGCACCCATTACGCGGCGGGATCCACGGCCTCGAGCCTTCCCTCCACCGCCGCCCGAAAAATGACTTCCAACTGCGCGGCATCGACCGGGATCGGGTTGCCGCCGGCCGATGGGTCGATCGCGGCTTCGCGGCCGATGATCGCCGCCTTGTCGGCACTGACGCCTATTTCGGCCAGCGAATGCGGTATTCCGAGATCGCGGCGCATCTGCATTACCCATGCGAAGAACCCGTCGAAGCCACGCGCCGGCAGGTCGAGCACGCGCGCAATGATGTCCGCCTTATCGGCGATCGCCTGTCGGTTGAATCTCATGACGTAGGGAAGGATGACCGCGTTTGTCAGACCATGGTGGGTGTTGAACCACGAACCAACGGGGTGTGCTATCGCATGCACGGCGCCGAGACCCTTCTGGAAAGCCGTGGCGCCCATCGATGCTGCGGCCAGCATTTGCGCGCGAGCTTCGATGTCCTTGCCGTCGGCGCAGGCGCGCGGCAGGAACCGGTGGATGAGCCGCATGCCCTCGAGTGCGATGCCGTCCGCGAGCGGATGGAATCCTGGGGCGCAAAATGCTTCGAAGCAATGCACGAACGCGTCCATACCGGTGGCGGCAGTCACCGCGCGCGGTAGTCCGACCGTGAGTTCGGCGTCCAAAATGACGATACGCGGCATCATCTGCGGGTGGAAGATGATCTTCTTCTGGTGTGTCTCCTCGTTGAGGATGACGCCGGCGCGGCCGACTTCTGAACCGGTGCCTGCGGTGGTCGGGACCGCAACGACCGGCGCGATGCCGGCCGGATCCGCGCGTGTCCACCAGTCGCCGATGTCCTCGAAATCCCATAGCGGGCGGCTCTGTCCCGACATGAACGCCACGACCTTGCCGGCGTCGAGCGCCGAGCCGCCGCCGAATGCCACGACACCGTCGTGGCCGCCGGCGCGGTAAGCGCGCAGGCCCGCTTCGACGTGGCTCAAGGCCGGATTCCCCCGGACGGCACCGAACAACGCCGCATCCATGAGAGCGGCCAGCGCACTCTTGATCATCGGGGCACCAATCAGGCCTTCGTCGGTGACGATGAGCGGGCGCCTGATGCCGGCCGACGCGCACGCTTTGCCAAGTTCGGCGATCCGGCCCGGGCCCGCCCAGATCGTCGTCGGATAATTCCAATTGCCGCGCAGAACCATGCTCATGTCCTCAACCTGAAGTGATAGGACTTCGGCCGCGTCAGCTGTTCGAAACCGACGCGCGACAGCGTGCACCCGCGCCCCGAATTTTTGACGCCGGTCCAGGCGAGTGAAGGATCGAGATAGTCGCACCGGTTCAGGAATACCGTGCCGGTCTCGAGCGCGTCGCCCAGCGCTTCGGCGCGCACCGCGTCCGCCGAGAAAATCGCGGCCGTCAGGCCGAATTCGCTGTCGTTCATCAGTTGCAACGCCTCTTCGTCCGAAGCAACCTTCATGATGCCAACGGCGGGCCCGAAGGTTTCCTCCCGCATGATCGGCATCGTGTGGTCGACGCCGACCAGCACTTGCGGCGCGAGGTACGGTGTTCCCGGGGCAGACGCCGCGAACAACGCCTCGTCGATCAGCTGGCGGGCCCCGCGGGCGACGGCATCCCGCACCTGGGAGCGGACTGCCTCGGCCGCGGATGTACGCACGACGGGTCCGATCGTCGTTTGCGGATCGAGCGGTGACCCCAGCCGGTACTTCTTGGTCAGATCGACGACACCCGCGACGAATTCATCGTAACGCGCTGCGGCCACGTAGATCCGTTTGATGCCGCAGCAGGATTGGCCGGCGTTGAAAAAGGCGCCATCCGTCAGCGTTTCGATTGCGTGCGCGAGATTGGCGTCGGCGCGTACGTAGGCCGGGTCCTTGCCGCCCAGTTCGAGGCCCGAGGTCGCAAACCCCAAGGCCGTCGCCGCAACGACTGCGCGCCCACCCGACACCGAGCCTGTGAAGCACACGTTCGCGACGCGTCGGTCGCCCATCAGGCGTGCAGTATTGTCATGCGACAGGTGCAGGTATTGGAACACGCCGACCGGGACACCGGCGCTCGCGAATGCCTCGAAAAAGCGCTCGGCGCACAACGGCGTCTGGTGCGAATGCTTGAGCACGACCGCGTTACCGGCAATCAGCGCCGGCATCACGGCATTCACGGCCGTCAGGTAGGGGTAATTCCACGGAGCCACGACCGCGACCACGCCGAGCGGTATGCGCTTGATCTGGCGCCGGAAGCCGGCCTTGTCGCCGGGCTGAATCGCAACCAGCGCTTCGGGAGCCACCTCAAGCATATATCGTGCGCGCTCCTCGAAGCCGCGGATCTCGCCGGGCGCATGACCCATGGGACGTCCCATCTGCCAGGTGATTTCGGTGGCAATCTCGCTTCCTTTGGCGACGAAGGCGTCGACGGCCTTCCCAAGAATCTCGCAGCGTGCCGGCAGCGGCAATGAAGCCCACGCTCGCTGGGCGATTTGCGCGGAGTCGAGCGCGCGATCGATGCCGGCGTCCGTCGCGAGCGGTCGTTCGACGTAGGTCCGGCCATCGATGGGGCTAATGGTCTTCAGCGTCTCGGCCATGGTGGTGCTCAAATACTCTCGAAATATCGCGCGAGTTCCTAGTCGGTGATCGCCTTGCGGAATTCGCGTTCTTCCCATTGCCGGGTCGCGGCGTAGTGCTCGACGAACTCATCGCCAAACAGCGCGTGCGCGGGCTTCGAATCGGTAAGGCGCACGGCAGCTTCGTAAAGGGTGGCGGGCAAGCGCCGGTGCGGCGGATGCTCTCGATCGTAGGGACAGACCGATTCAGCGCGCCCGGCAAACTCCCCCAGGAAGAGCGCGGTCTGCGGTTCAAACGGGATTTCGCGGCGGGTCGCCGGCAGCACTCGCACAGTCGCATCGGGGTACGCCGTATGCCACCCGGTGAACTTCGTGTTGTCGTAAAGCTGATCGTTCGAATCCCAGCCGAGAATCACGTCGCAGAATCCGAGATTCTTGTCGAGCGCCGACAGGAACTTATCGCGATTCAGATATATTCCGCGCAAGATCCCGTCGGTATCGAAGACGCCGATCTTCACATGCTCGATGCCATGATCGGTCAGATAAGTACGAAGATTCTCGACGGGTGGAGCGATTGCCATGGCGAATGCAGTATAGCGGCGCGCGGCGCTGTCGGGTAACGCTGGGAATGGCGAACGAAGCGCGTACCTTAGGTGAAGGCCGCGCGGCCGGCGCGACCTGGGCGCCGTCGATTGCCGCTTTGGCCAAATCCTGCGATTGCCTGATCACCTGCCTGCCCTCGCCCAAGGCGACGGCTTCGGTGC
>Ga0209048_10002024_pt1 | contig 20385 bp, 17 predicted proteins | sample FrelakmetCRP12CR_FD_187146 | JGI IMG/M metagenome (GOLD analysis project Ga0209048, IMG submission 187146) | Freshwater lake sediment microbial communities from the University of Notre Dame, USA, for methane emissions studies - CRP12 CR (SPAdes)... | ecosystem: Environmental > Aquatic >... | reverse complement strand
GGCCTGTGTCTCGATGATGGGTAATGCTGTGAGCGAGCCGGTCTTGCCCTTCACGGCGCCCTTGGTGAACCGCTCCACCCACTGCTCGTTGACACGTGCGGCGCGCTCGAGCAAACGTGAGTGCAGGTAGAAGACGTCACCGGGATAAGCCTCGCGACCTGGCGGACGACGCAGCAGCAGCGAGATCTGGCGATACGCCCACGCTTGCTTGGTCAAATCATCATAGATGATCAACGCATCTTGGCCGCGGTCGCGGAAATACTCACCCATGGTGCAGCCGGAATACGGTGCAATGTACTGCATTGCCGCTGATTCCGACGCGGTAGCAGCCACGACCACCGTATAGGCCATGGCGCCGTGCTCTTCCAACTTACGCACCACATTTGCGACTGTAGAGGCCTTCTGGCCGATCGCGACATAGACACAGAAGAGGTCCTTGCCAGACTGATTGATGATCGTGTCTACAGCGACCGCGGTCTTGCCGGTCTGACGATCACCGATGATCAGTTCGCGCTGACCGCGCCCTACCGGCACCATCGCGTCGATCGACTTCAGTCCGGTTTGTACGGGCTGCGAAACCGATTTTCTCCAGATCACGCCCGGCGCCACTTTTTCGATGACGTCGGTTTCCTTCGCCTGGATCGGACCTTTGCCATCGATCGGCTGGCCGAGCGCGTTGACCACACGGCCTAGCAGTTCGGGACCGACAGGAACTTCCAGAATGCGGCCGGTGCATTTCACCGTGTCGCCTTCTGTGATGTGTTCGTACTCACCCAAAATAACCGCGCCTACCGAGTCGCGCTCGAGGTTCAGGGCGAGGCCGAATGTGTTGCGAGGGAATTCCAACATCTCGCCTTGCATCACGTCCGACAGGCCGTGCACGCGGACGATGCCATCGGTGACCGACACGACGGTCCCCTGCGTGCGCATCTCGGCGCCGGCAGCGAGGTTCTGAATCTTGTTTTTGATCAGTTCGCTGATTTCAGATGCATTGAGCTGCATTGTGGCTCCTAGTCTTGCCAATCCTGTCCATGGGTCGTATTCACCTTGTCAGCGCCGCAGCCATGCTGTCGAGCTGGCCGCGCACCGACGCATCCCACACTTCGTCGCCGATCTGCACCTTTACTCCGCCGATCAGTTCCGGAGCGATGTTCACGGCCGCCTTCACCTTGTGGCCGGTGCGCGACTCGAGCTTCGAAACCAGGGCACGCACTTGCTCATCAGATAACGGAAAGGCCGAGTCGATCGTGGCCTCGACCACATTCTCGGCCTGCGCCTTCAGCTCCTCGAAGAGCTCGCGAATTTGCGGCAAGGCGTCGAGCCTGCCATTGCGGACCAATAACGTGAGGAGATTGCGAGCGGGCCCGTCGAGCTTCTCGCCGCACACGCCGAGCAGCATGCTCTCCGCTGCTTCCTTGGTCAGCTCGGGATTCGCCAGAGCAGTCCGCATGGCCGCATCCTCATGAACGCCCACGAGGAAGGCGAGCATGTCGGACCACTGCGCGAGCTGCCCACTCTGAGCGGCATAGCTGAATGCCGCGGCAGCATAAGGTCGGGCGATGGTAACGAGTTCGGCCATGATTAGATCGAGAGCGGTTCGGGTCTACAACTCAGCCGCTACGGACGCAAGCAAATCGGCATGCGCACGAGCATCGACTTCACGGCGGAGAATTTTCTCCGCACCCGTTACCGCCAACACCGCCACTTGGGTCCGCAGCGCTTCCTTCGCGCGCGATACCTCCTGATCGATCTCGGCCTTCGCCGCCGTCACGATGCGTTCGCCCTCGACTTTCGCGGTAGTCTTGGCCTCGTCGACGAGTTGCGCGCCGCGCTTCTCCGCGATCGCGATGATTTCCTGAGCTTGCTCCCGCGCTTCGCGAATCACGTCCTGCGCGCGCTTGGCGGCAAGCTCCAGATCCTGTTTACCGCGCTCCGCCGCTGCCAAGCCATCGGCAATCTGCTTCTGGCGATCCTGCATGGCTTTGAGCAAAGGCGGCCACACGTACTTCATCGTGATCCAGATGAAGACAGCGAACCAGATGGCCTGGCCCAGCAATGTAGCGTTGATGTTCACGCTAGCCTCCTATGTTGACGATGCCAGGCTTGCCTTAGCCGCCCTTGATCACCGCGATGAAGGGGTTCGCGAACAGCATGTAGAGCGCAATGCCGACACCGATCATGGTCACGGCGTCCAGCAGGCCGGCCACGATAAACATCTTCACCTGCAAAGTCGGGATCATTTCGGGCTGGCGCGCCGCACCTTCCAGAAAGCGGCCGCCGAGAATGCCGAAGCCGATGGCGGTGCCCAATGCGCCCGCGCCGATCAGAATGGCGACGGCGATGGACACGTTACCCAACAGCAGCGAAAGTTCCATGGTTTCTCCTAGATGAGAGGTTCGAGTGTAAAGGGAAAATCAGTGATGTTCGGCCGCCATGCTCATGTATACCACCGTGAGCATCATGAACACGAAAGCCTGCAAGGTAATGATCAGGATGTGGAACAAGGCCCATGGCAGAGCCAGGGGCAACTGCCACACACCTAGCAACGCGATGAGGATGAACACCATCTCCCCCGCATACATGTTGCCGAATAGTCGCAGGGCCAGGGAGATCGGTTTGGCGATGTCTTCGATGATCCGGAACAGCAGATTGACCGGCGCCAGCCAGGGTCCGAACGGAACCGTGAACACCTCGTGCAGCCATCCGCCGATGCCTTTGAACTTGATGTTGTAGAAGATCATCAAGAAGAAAACGGTCAGCGACATCGCGAACGTCAAGTTCGGATCGGTAGTGGGCACCGTTTTCCAGTGCGATACGCCGAACACGGACCTCATGAACAAAGGCAGAAAATCCACCGGTATCAGATCCTTGGCGTTCATGATGAACACCCAGCAGAAGATCGTTATGGCCAGCGGAGTGACGAGTTCGCGATTGCCGTGAAATGTATCCTTGACTTGCGAGTCGACCAGCGAAGTCACCATCTCGACGAAATTCTGCCACGGGCCAGGTACACCACTGGTGGCGCGGCGCGCTGCGAGCCACATACCCCCGAATACGAGGAAACCCAGTACACCGGAAACGATCAGAGTGTCGAGATGAAAGGTCCAGAACCCGTGACCAACGTGGAGATTGGTCAGGTGGTGCGCTATGTATTCGCTTGTCGTCGGTGCTGCGTGCTCTGCGGTACTCATTCCGGATTCACCTGAAAACTATGAGCGCTGCCCAATACGACGCCAGCGTCAATAAATACGCGGCAAACAGCGGCAGCGCGGACAATTCCTTCACCCACGCGAACACAGCTCCGAACAGGAGCAACGTGCACCCAAGCTTGCTGAACTCCCCAAGATAATGGCCGCTCAACACCGTCCGGGGCGGACCGAACTTATGTCTCGCCACAACCAAACCGTAGATGGCGCTCGGAATGAATCCGATGGCCCCGCCAAGTACTGCCGACTTTGCGGCGACCGCCCCTGCCACCCACAGCGCTACCAGTGCCACAAGGACCGTTGTACCAACCTGCAGGCCAATGATGCCGACGATGGCTCTGGGCAGGGGCCTTGAAAAGGCATCGGATTTTAGTTGCTGCAGGCGCACAGTGTCAACGCCCAACGACGGCAAATCGCAGTATTCGCGGCGTCAAGCGCGCAATTTTGCAAGAAGCCCCTCGAGTTGATCGAGGCTGCCATAGTCGATCGCGAGGCGGCCGCGGCCTTTGGGCTTTGAGTGGATTACGACCCGGGTACCCAAACGGTCGGACAATTCTTCTTCGAGCCCTGCTATATCGCGATCACGAGACGACGCCGTCCGCGCTTTGCTTGGCGACAACTCTTGCCGCACGAGTTCCTCAGCTTGGCGCACCGAATATTGCTTCGCCACTATGAGGTTGGCCAATTCGATTTGCCGAGCACCGGGTAATGGAAGCAGAGCGCGCCCGTGCCCCATATCCAGCTTGCCCTGGAGCATTAGATCCTGAATCGGTTTGGGCAGCGCGAGCAGTCGCACCATGTTGGTCACTCCGCTGCGCGAACGGCCCACGGCGGCAGCCGCAACATCATGCGTCATCTCGAACTCCGAGATGAGGCGCTGGACGCCTTGTGCTTCCTCGATCGGATTGAGGTCCTCGCGCTGGATGTTTTCAATCAACGCCATGGCCAAGGCCATGTTGTCCGGCACTTCCCGAACGAGCACAGGCACACTGTCCAGTCCCGCGAGTTTCGATGCGCGCCAGCGTCGCTCTCCTGCGATGATCTCGTACTGACCGTCACCAATAGAGCGGACCAGGATGGGCTGAATCACGCCCTGCTCCTTGATCGAATCGGCGAGCTCGGCAATGCCTTCCGGGTCCATCTGCGTACGCGGCTGATAGCGACCAGGTTGCAAGCGGGAAACCGGCAGTTCCAGAAGTTGGTCGGGTGATGCGTTTTCCTCCTCGCCACCGAGCAATGCATCCAGGCCGCGTCCCAGACCTTTGAGTTTTACCATCGTCATAGTCCCTGATCACACACCCTTGGAGAGCATTTCACCAGCCAATGCCAGATACGCAAGCGCACCTTTGGATTGGCGATCCAATGTCATTACCGGTACCCCGTGACTGGGCGCTTCGGCCACTCGCACGTTGCGCGGAATAATGGTTCGATAAACCTTGTCGCCGAAATGTTGCTGAAGTTGTTCGGAGACTTGCTGCGCCAGCATGTTGCGAGGGTCGTACATGGTGCGAAGCAGCCCTTCGATTTCCAGCGACGGGTTTAAATGCACGCGCACTTTCTTGATGGTTTGAACCAGATCGGACAGCCCTTCCAGCGCGTAGTACTCGCACTGCATCGGTATCATCACCGAGTCCGCTGCACAAAGGCCATTCACCGTAAGCAGATTGAGAGCAGGTGGACAATCGATCAGGATGAAGTCGTACTCGCCATCCACTTCGCTGAGCGCTTCCTTGAGACGGGTTTCACGCTCGGGAATATCGACCAGCTCGACCTCCGCGCCAGCAAGCTCGCGATTCGCAGGGACGAGGTCATATTTGGCGCTTGCTTTCACTCGAACCGCGGACACAGACCGCGTTCCCAACAACACGTCATACACCGATGCCTTGATGCCCCGTTTGTCGACGCCGCTGCCCATGGTGGCATTGCCCTGGGGATCGAGATCGATGAGCAGCACACGACGGCCAGCAACAGTAAGACTGGCGGCCAGGTTGATGCTCGTGGTGGTTTTGCCCACCCCACCCTTTTGATTGGTGACCGCGAGGATGCGAGTCATGCGCGATGTTCGATCATTTGCTCGAATCTCACTTGATTCTCACTCGAAATCTCATTGGTTCGCGCGCAAAATAACCAAGTGTCGTTGGCCTCGGAGGCCGGGCACTTGCAACGGAATAACGGACTCCAATTTCACGTCGGAAGACAACTGCTCGATTTCCTCGTCGGGATGCACACCTTTCATCGCAGCGAATGCTCCCCGGGATCGAATCGCATGTCGAATGGCATCCACGAAACCAGCAAGATCGGAAAACGCGCGTGATATCGCGATGTCCACTCGTTTCGCTGGATGCCAATTTTCCGATCGTTCTATGCACACCGTAACGTTGGACAGACCCAGCTCTATCACAGCCTGTTTGAGAAACGTGCCCTTCTTGTGATTGCTCTCGAGAAGGGTCAATTCCCATTCAGGTCGAGCAATCGCCAATGGAATACCTGGCAAACCTGCACCGCTGCCGACGTCTACGATCGAGCCGCCGGATAAGTGCGGTACAACTGCAAGACTATCCAACAGATGGTAGCTGACCAGCCGAGCCTGCTCTCGGATAGCCGTCAGGTTGTATACGCGGTTCCACTTCTGCAACAAGCCAAGATATGCAATCAGCTTGGCGCGATCCGACTGTGATATCACCAGTCCCAGATCGGTAACTCCTCGGTCAAGCTGTTGTTCCAGACTCACCTGCAGACTCTTGCGAGCGGCTCAAGCAGCAGCGCGGCCACGATTCGCTGCATCGCCACCAGAGGAATCTGTTTTGGTCGATGCATCCTTCCCTTCTGAGGACTCCACCACGACTTGAGCCGACACGCGTCGTTTCATGTGCACTAGAAGAAGCGATATCGCTGCAGGTGTAATCCCCGAAATTCTCGCCGCTTGGCCAAGCGTTTCCGGGCGAAGCAAAGTGAGTTTCTGTTGTACCTCGATAGACAGGCCGCGTACTTCACGATAGTCCAGATTCGTCGGGAGCCGGGTCGTCTCATGCGCCAGCTGACGCTCGACTTCGAGTCGTTGCCGCTCGATATACCCCTGATATTTAGCCTGAATTTCTACCTGCTCGGCGACTTGTGGATCCTCTACGGCGGGCCCCGCGCCGTTCACGCCCATAAGGGAATCGTAGGTGACCCCGGGACGTCTTAGCATCTCTTCCAGGGTGTAATCCCGCTCGAGCGCCTGCCCAAAAATCGCTTGCTGCTGTTCAGCCGAAACCAGGCGTGGGCTCACCCAATTGCGCCGGAGACGCTCCCGCTCCCGCTCGATAGCATCACGCTTACGGCTGAAGGCGGCAAATCGAGCTTCCGGCACCACACCCATACGATAGCCAATATCCGTCAATCGCAGGTCGGCATTGTCCTCCCGGAGACTGAGGCGGTATTCGGCCCTACTTGTGAACATCCGATAGGGCTCCGTAACGCCACGGGTTATCAAGTCGTCGACCAGAACTCCAAGGTAGGCCTCGTCACGACGAGGGCACCACGCTCCCTCACCTTTTGTGAGCAGTGCAGCATTGATGCCGGCGAGTAGGCCCTGGGCTGCTGCCTCCTCGTAACCGGTAGTTCCATTGATCTGGCCGGCGAAGAACAACCCATTGATTACCTTGGTTTCCAGCGAGCGCTTGAGCCCTCTCGGATCGAAATAGTCATACTCGATCGCGTAGCCTGGTCGAGTAATATGAGCTTTCTCCAAGCCTCGAATCGAATGGACTATTTGCACTTGCACATCGAATGGAAGGCTGGTCGAGATCCCGTTTGGGTAGATTTCATGCGTCGTCAGACCCTCTGGCTCGAGAAAGATCTGATGGCTCTCCTTGCCGGCAAACCGAGTGATCTTATCTTCGATCGACGGACAATATCGTGGCCCGATACCTTCAATTACTCCGGTATACATCGGAGAGCGGTCGAGGCCTCCACGAATAACACTATGCGTTTGTGAATTCGTGTGGGTAATCCAACATGGGACTTGAGCTGGATGAGTGCTGGCCGTTCCTAGGAACGAAAACACTGGTAGTGGAACATCGCCCGGCTGCTCGACCATGACCGAATAGTCAATGGTTCGCCCATCCAGGCGAGGCGGCGTGCCGGTTTTCAACCGGCCAACAGGCAGCTTCAATTCCCGCAACCGCTGCGCGAGGGTTACCGAGGGAGGTTCCCCTGCTCTCCCCGCTTGGTAGTTGGAAAGCCCAACGTGGACCAGTCCCGCGAGAAAAGTCCCTGCGGTGAGGACCACTGCGGAGGCCTTGAAACACAACCCAAGTTGCGTGACTACACCAACGACACGATCTTGTTCCAACAGGAGATCATCCACAGCCTGTTGAAACAACACGAGATTCGGTTGGTTCTCCAAGCGCCGACGAATGGCTTGCCTATACAGAACGCGATCTGCTTGCGCTCTAGTGGCACGAACCGCCGGTCCTTTGCTCGAGTTGAGAATTCGAAACTGGATGCCGGCTTCGTCCGTCGCGGATGCCATGGCACCCCCAAGAGCGTCCACTTCCTTAACCAAATGGCCTTTGCCAATGCCACCGATCGAGGGATTGCAGGACATCTGGCCGAGCGTCTCGATATTGTGGGTCAGCAGCAGGGTTCTTTGCCCCATACGCGCAGCGGCGAGCGCCGCCTCGGTCCCGGCATGACCACCTCCCACCACGATTACATCGAATGTATCAACGAACGTCATTTCGCGACCGATTTGGAAGGGGGGCAATAATACGCCGGATGTGACTTGAGTGGCAAAGACGTGTGGCGGAGTCCAACCTAAGATGTTCCACGTGAAACCACCTCCCGCGAATTTCGCAGGTTCCACGTGGAACATTGTACAGAGAGCACTATTTCCCGATACAGAATCGCCCGAAGATTTCGCCCAAAAGATCGTCCGTTGAGAACTCCCCGGTAATCTCATTCAATCTCGATTGCGCCAATCGAAGTTCTTCCGCAAAGAGTTCCAATTGAGAAACTGCTGAACCCGCGTGAACAAGGTGCGATTCCGCTCCTTCTAGCGCATCCAAATGTCGCCTGCGCGCCAGGAAAACCCCCTCCTCTCCCGGATGCCAGCCTATCGCTTTCAGGATCTCAGCGCGCAATAGGTCGATGCCGTCTCCGGAAAGGGCGGAAGTGCGAACTTCCACCTGTTTTCCCTGCTGGGATACAGCTGCCGGAAGATCAGCAAGATCAATCTTGTTGGCTACGACGATCGACGTGATTCCACTCGGCATCCTTTCAAGGATTCTTGCGTCCTCCGGGGACATGCCGACAGTGACATCAATGAGCAATAAGGCTACATCTGCCCTATCCAGCACTTCCCACGTTCGAGCCATTCCGATCTGCTCTACGGGGTCATTGGTCTGACGCAGACCAGCCGTGTCGATGATATGAATCGGGACTCCGTCGATCACGAGCTGCTGCCGAATCGCATCGCGGGTTGTACCGGGAACCTCCGTGACGATGGCGATTTCTTCTCCCGCCAATTTATTCAGGAGACTCGACTTCCCGACATTTGGCCGGCCGATCAGGGCCACGTGCGCTCCCTCTCGGAGGAGACTTCCCGAGATCGCCGCCTCCTGGATCCTCCTCATGGATTCAGTAAGCTCACGTAGGTGCGCGAGTGCAGTCTCCTCCGCCAAGGTATCTATCTCCTCCTCCGGAAAATCGATACCCGCTTCTGCCCAAGCCCTCAACTCGATAAGTCCAGCCGCGAGCTTCTGTATTTGCCGAGAGAACTCGCCTTTAAGGGAACGCATCGCCGAGCGCGCAGCGCGTTCGGAGCTGGCATCGATCAGATCGGCAACACTTTCGGCCTGAGCCAGATCGAGCTTGCCATTGAGGAATGCACGGCGCGTGAATTCCCCCGGCTGCGCGATTCGCGCGCCCAGTTCTAGACATCGCGCTAGGACTTGGCCGACTACGGCTGACCCACCGTGACCTTGCAGCTCTAGGACATCTTCGCCGGTATAGGAATTAGGGCGAGGGAAATAAAGTGCGATCCCAGTGTCGATGGGTGTCCCGTCCTGATCCAAAAAATCAGTGAGCGTCGCACGGCGAGGCGTCGGCCTACGTCCGAGTAAGGGCTGCAGATATGCGTCAAGGTACGCACCAGACAGCCGCACCACTCCAACTGCGGAGCGGCCCGCGGCGGTAGCTACTGCAACAATGACGTCAGCTGGCTCCATGAGCGGGCTTCGACCGCTCGAGGCTGCGTGTAATCTGCCACTGCTGAGCGATGGACAGAATGTTGTTCACCAACCAATAGAGCACTAGGCCCGCGGGGAAGAAGAAGAAAAAGACGCTGAACGCCACCGGCATGATCTTCATAAGCTTCGCCTGCATTGGATCGGGTGGGGCCGGATTCAACGAGCTTTGAATGAGCATCGTCGCCCCCATCAGCACCGGCAGGATGTAGAAGGGATCGGGCGCGGAAAGATCGTGGATCCAAAGTATGAACGGCGCGTGTCGGAGTTCTACGCTTAGCAATAGAGTCCAGTAGAGCGCAATAAAGACCGGGATCTGCACCACAATCGGCAGACAGCCACCGAGCGGGTTGATTTTCTCGGTCTTGTACAGCTCGATCATCGCCTCATGCATCTTTTGGCGATCGTCTCCAAAGCGCTCTTTGAGACGCTGTAGTTTGGGCGCCAACAGCTTCATTCTTGCCATCGACTTATAGCTTGCCGCCGACAGCGGATAGAAGATCAGTTTGATGATGATCGTGAGGATGATGATTGCCACGCCCCAGTTTCCAACCACGTCGTGAATCTTGCTCAAGACCCAAAACAGAGGCACCGCGATCACTCGAAAATAACCGTAGTCGACGGTGTATTCCAGACCCGGGGCCAAGAGTTCCAGCTGCTTATATTCCTGAGGACCGACGTAGAGTTGGGCGCCCGACATAGCAGTCTGACCCGGCTCGATTGAACCCACTGGCAATATCACGCCTGCGGATATCAGACCGTTACCAATCGGCTTGAAAAAGAACTCGCGGGTAACACCCGTTTTGGGCAGCCAGGCGCTAAGGAAGTAGTGCTGCATCAGAGCCACCCAGCCATCACTTGCAGTCTTTGGGTAGGTACCCTTATTCGCCTCGATATCCGAATAAGTTACCTTCTGCAGCTTGTCCTTCTCAGTGAAGACTCCGGCGCCGGTGTATGTCGGCACCATCTTGGAGTCACCCGCAGGCGGCTTCGAGTCCCGCACCAACTGGAAGTACGCATACGGGTCAATCGCAGTAGGTGTCTGATTTATGATCTGAAAGCTCACATCAATGACGTAACTGGCACGATGAAACGTGAAAATTTTCACGACCTTCACGTTGCTATTGTCGACTGGGGTGAGTTTTACGACGACGCTGTCTTGGCCAGACGTCAGCTCATAGCGAGTGCTCGCTGCGGAGTAATGTGTATTGTGGCTTGGTAGCCCATCTCCGATCAATCCACTCTGTGCGATAAAGGTCTGGTCTGCCGTGCTCTGCAGCAACACAAAGTTCTTGCTGGTATCGGTTCGATCTCGATGCTGCAGCAGCTCCACTCGACGTAAGTCGCCTCCCAGGGTATCGATGTCGGCGATCAAGTAGTCAGTGCGTACTTCCACGCGCTCGCCTGTACCAAGGGGACTAGGTCCTGTTTGCACAACTGCGCCGGCCGCTTTCGGCACTGTTTGACCAGCTACTGGATTGTTCGAGGCCGAGCCACCGACAGTTGGAACTGGCGGCAGAGTCTGCTGCGTCCCGGGTAGCGCTGTGGAGGAAGACACCGTCTTCGCAGGAGCGGCGTGATCACGCACCCAAGCGTCGGCAAGCAGAAAAACCGAGATGGCGAACACCACCCCGACGAACAACCTATAGGTATCCATGAACTAGTTTAGTAAGGACTTCCCGCTCAAGGCAGCGGGTCGATGCCACCGGAATGCCACGGGTGGCAACGAGCTAATCGCCGAGCCGCGAGCCAGAGCCCACGGCCAGCCCCGTATTTCAACACCGCATCCCGCGCATAAGCTGAGCAGCTCGGATGAAATCTGCAAGCAGGCGCCAGGAACGGACTAATTGCGACTTGATAGCTTCGGATCAATCCTGCCAATAGCCACTTCATGCCCCGGCGGTCCTCAGCAACTTGGACAATTCGACTGGCAGGACGTCTAGATCGGCGAGCGCCAACTTGCTCTGCGCCTGCACGACAATGTCCAGCGGTTGCAATTGCGCGGCGACCCTGCGGAACTGCTCCCGCACCAGTCGTTTAAATCGATTTCGGTCGACAGCGCGCGGCAGGGCCTTCCGGCCGACCACTATGCCTAAGCGCGCGTGACTATGCTGATTCGGCACCATGATCATAATGAATCCAGTGCCTCTTTCCCTTCGGCGACTTCGCAGCGCGGTTTTAAATTCCGCCGCCTGCAGCAGCCGCTTCTGCCGTGAAAACCCTTCATCCGGGGCCGCCGGCAGCACCCGAAACTTTAGACGGCCAACCGCTTGCGCCCCTTGGCACGTCGCGCATTGATCACTTTGCGACCTCCAAGAGTCTTCATGCGAGCGCGGAAGCCATGTGTTCGGGCCCTGCGAACTTTCGATGGTTGATATGTGCGCTTCATCTTGTAGCTCCAGCACTTATTGACATGACAGAGAAGAAAAGCCGGCTATTACAACGCCCCGACCAACACTTGTCAACCAAAGGCTCGATCAAGCCACGTTTTACTCTGTGGATAACTTCGCCGGCGGCTGTTAGAATGACGCACTTTTCTGCGGTCGTAATGAGCTGTTTCGATCGCTTATCGCCCCTTCCCCCGATGCCGCCCATATGGATTCCTTCTGGAGTCGCTGCCTTCAGCATTTTGAGCGCTCCCTGCCCCAGCAGCAGTTCAAGACCTGGATCCAACCTCTGCGTGCGCAAGTGAACGGCAAGACGTTGGTTCTGCAAGCGCCCAACCGCTTTGTGTTGCAGTGGGTAAAGGACCGTTTTCTCCCTGTGATCGAGCAACTCGCGCGGGAGGATTCCCAGGAAGATACACGCGTAAGCGTATCTCTGGAACTGGGCAATCACCCTGTTGCGCCGTCTATCAGTACCCCGAACCGGACGATTGCGCCGACCCCAGACCAGAGCAAACCAAAATTACGCGATAGCAGCCGACTGAATCCTGGCTTTACCTTCAACTCTTTCGTTACGGGCAAAGCGAATCAGCTTGCTCGAGCGGCGGCTCTGCAAGTGGCGGAACACCCGGGAACTGCATACAACCCGCTGTTCATCTATGGTGGCGTGGGCCTGGGGAAGACACATTTGCTGCAGGCGATCGGAAACCTGGTTCAGGAGCGCAGCACGCAAGCGAAGATCCGGTATATCCATGCAGAGCAATATGTATCGGATGTCGTAAGAGCCTACCAACACAAAGCCTTCGACGGATTCAAGAAGTATTACCACTCGCTGGATCTGCTTCTCATCGACGATATCCAGTTCTTCAGCGGGAAGAATCGTACCCAGGAAGAATTTTTCTATGCCTTCAACGCGCTGATCGAAGCGCACAAGCAGGTCATCATTACTTGCGATACCTATCCCAAGGAAATCAGCGGAATGGAAGACCGTCTGATTTCGCGTTTTGGCTGGGGCCTGACCGTCGCCATCGAACCTCCCGAGTTGGAGATGCGCGTAGCGATCTTGCTGAAGAAAGCCGAAGCTGATGGTCTTGCTCTATCCGAAGACGTCGCCTTCTTCATTGCGAAGCACATTCAATCCAACGTACGAGAGTTGGAAGGAGCACTCAAGCGCATCATCGCCTACTCGAATTTCGCAGGACAACCCATAACGGTCGAACTCTCGCGCGAAGCCCTCAAAGACCTGCTCGCGATCCAGTACCGTCAGATATCCATCGACAACATCCAACGCACAGTGGCGGACTATTACAAGATCAAGGTCTCGGAGATGTACTCCAAGAAGCGGACTCGCAACGTTGCACGTCCCCGCCAGATGGCGATGGCGTTGGCAAAGGAACTCACGCAGCTCAGCCTGCCCGATATCGGCGAAGCATTCGGTGGCCGCGATCACACGACCGTCCTGCATGCCTGCCGAAAGATTGCGGAACTCAAGACCGAGAGTCCTGACTTGAATCGGGATTTCGAAGCTTTGCTCCAGGTACTGAGAAGCTGAATAGCCTGGGGACAGAAACTGGATAACTACGCAAATGAAGTGGTCGCCCAAAACCATCCACAAACTATCCGCAACGTATACAGCTTCGTTACGTGTAGTTGGTTTTCTTCGCAAGCCCCGCCGGACGGGACTTGCGGGATTCATCCACAGCCGGCTTCCGTCCTTATGATCTATTACTAGGAAGAAAAAATGACATCAATAACCGTACAACGGGATGTAGTTCTGCTTCCGCTGCAATCCGTAAGCGGTGTTGTCGAACGCCGTCACACGCTTCCAATTCTTTCCAACGTGCTCTTGGAACTTACTGGCGGCAAATTGGCGCTCACCGCTACGGATCTGGAGATCCAGGTGGCCTCGCGTACTGATGCGGAGGCAGGTGCGGCAGAGCAGTCGACCACGGTATCCGCGCGCAAGCTGCAAGATATTCTTCGGGCGCTGCCGGAAGGCTCCACGCTATTGTTGGATTTGCAGGACAAACGCCTGCAGATTCGCGCAGGCAAGAGCAAATTCAGCTTGCAGACGCTCCCTGCTGCGGACTTTCCCAAGCTCGCACCCGCCGGGCCCGCAACAGCCACTTTCGAAATAGCGCAGAAGGATCTGCGCCGGTTGTTGGGACTGGTTCAGTATTCGATGGCGCAGCAGGACATTCGCTATTACCTGAACGGATTGCTGTTTGCTTTGGCGCCGAGCGGCTTGACGCTCGTGGCGACAGATGGCCACCGCCTGGCGCTCGCGGCAATGACGATCGAACTGGACGTGCCCAAAGTGGACGTGATCCTGCCGCGGAAAGCAGCCCTGGAATTGTCCAAGCTTCTGAGCGAAGGCGACGCGCAAGTACGCGTCGAGGTCCGGGATAATCAGCTGTCCTTCGCGTTTGGCTCCATCGAGTTCGTCAGCAAGCTGGTCGACGGGAAATTCCCCGACTATCAGAAGGTGGTACCCTCCGGTTACAAGAAGCATTTCCGCCTGGATAGATTGCAACTCCAGCAGGCCCTGCAACGCGCGGCCATTCTTTCCAATGAGAAGTTCCGTGGCGTGCGGTGGGTGCTCACCGAGAACAGCCTGCACATCGTTTCCAATAACACCGAGCAGGAAGAGGCCGAGGAGGAACTCGAAGTTTCCTATACTGCCGAGGCCCTCGATGTAGGGTTCAACGTGAGCTACCTGCTCGATATCCTTGCAAACGTGACATCCAGCGAGGTCGAGTGTTCGCTTGGAGATGCCAACAGCAGCATGCTGATAACCCTGCCGGATACGCCGAACTTCAAGTACGTCGTCATGCCGATGCGCATCTAGGTCCAATGAGCCAAGTCCCCATGCAGCAACCAGCATCCGATTACAACGCCGACAGCATCAAGGTCCTCAAGGGCCTGGAGGCCGTTCGCAAGCGCCCCGGCATGTACATCGGCGATACCAGCGATGGAACCGGTTTGCATCACATGGTGTTTGAAGTCGTAGACAACGCAGTCGACGAAGCACTGGCGGGCTATTGCAACGACATCAAAGTCATCATCCATTCGGACAACTCCGTCAGCGTCATCGACAATGGTCGTGGCATCCCGGTCGATATCTATCCGGAAGACGAGCTGGGTCGATCCACCGCGGAAATCGTCATGACGGTGCTCCACGCGGGCGGCAAGTTCGACAGCAATTCCTACAAAATATCTGGCGGCTTGCACGGAGTGGGGGTATCGGTCGTGAACGCCTTATCCGAGTGGCTCCGCCTGACTATTCGTCGGGACGGGTATGCTCACCAGATGGAGTTCCGCGACGGCGCCCCGGTCTCCCCGCTCAAGGAGACGGGAACTACCGAGCGACGCGGCACGGAAGTGCATTTCATGCCCAGCGCCGAAGTATTCGGCCTGGTCGAGTATCACTACGATATTCTCGCCAAGCGTTTGCGCGAGCTTTCCTTCCTCAACAATGGTGTGCGCATCGAGCTGGTTGATCAACGCAACGACAAGGGCGAGGTGTTCCAGTTCGCCGGCGGCATCAAGGCCTTCGTGGAATTCATCAACCGTACCAAGTCCGTACTACATCCGAACATCTTTCACGCTCTGCGCGATCGCGATGGCATCGGCGTGGAAATCGCCATGCAATGGAACGACTCGTATCAGGAAGCGGTACTGTGCTTTACCAACAACATCCCGCAGCGCGACGGCGGCACGCATTTGACGGCTTTGCGGGCAGCGATGACGCGCACGCTCAATCAGTACATCGAGCAGAACGACTTCGCCAAGCGGGCGAAGGTCGAGACGACTGGCGACGATATGCGGGAGGGCCTTACCTGTGTGCTGTCGGTCAAGCTGCCCGATCCCAAGTTCTCCTCCCAGACCAAGGACAAGCTCGTTTCCTCCGAGGTTCGACCGATGGTCGAGGACGCGGTGTCGGAAGCGCTGATGGCGTTCCTGCTGGAGAAACCGCAGGAAGCGCGCATCATCGTGGGTAAGATTATCGAGGCGGCGCGGGCGCGAGAAGCCGCACGTAAAGCGCGCGAGATGACGCGTCGCAAGGGTGTACTGGACGGCTTCGGCTTGCCGGGTAAACTGGCTGACTGCCAGGAGAAGGACCCTTCCCGCTGCGAGCTGTATCTGGTGGAGGGTGATTCGGCAGGCGGTTCGGCCAAGCAGGGCAGAGACAGGAAGTTTCAGGCAATTCTTCCACTCAAGGGTAAGATTCTGAACGTCGAGAAGGCGCGCTTCGACAAGCTCATCTCGTCGCAGGAAATTGCCGCGCTTATCATCGCGCTGGGAACAGGGATCGGCAAAGAAGAATACCGCCCGGAAAAACTCCGTTACCATCGGATTATCATCATGACGGACGCGGACGTCGACGGATCGCACATCCGCACTTTGCTGCTGACCTTCTTCTACCGCCAGATGCCGGAGTTGGTGGAGCGTGGGCACATCTATATCGCGCAGCCACCTCTTTATAAGGTGAAGCACGGCCGCGACGAGCGCTATCTCAAAGACGATCATGAGCTCAAGGAGTATCTGCTCAAACTTGCCCTGAAAGATGCCCAGCTGTATCCAGCGGCGGATCGGGAGCCCTTGAGCGGAGATACGTTGGCGGAAATCGCGCGCGAATACATTCTTGCCGAGGCGGTGGTCGAACGGTTGTCCCGTCGGGTAGATCCTTCGGTCATGCATGCACTGCTGCGAGGTGTTGCTGTAGATCTATCGGGGATGGAGGCGGCACAGGCCAGTGCGCAGGCCCTGGCGGCTGCGCTGGTGGGCGAGGAGGTCACGGTCGAGGCCAAATTCGATCAACGCACAGAGTCACCACGCTTGCTCATCAAGCGGCTGCTGCACGGCAACCTGCGCACGTCCGTTGTCGATCGGGATTTTATCGATAGCGGAGACTATACCCAGATTCGCAAGACCGCTGGCCTGCTTCAGGGCTTGCTTGGTCCGGACTCCCGCGTGCAACGTGGGGAACATACGATGCCCGTAACCGAGTTCGGTCAGGCCGTGCAGTGGCTCGAAGAGCAGGTCAAGGGTGGTCTGACGCTGCAACGGTATAAGGGACTCGGAGAAATGAACCCCGATCAGCTATGGGAGACCACCATGGATCCGGGCTCACGCCGATTGCTGCGTGCGCAGATCGAAGACGCCATCGCCGCGGACGAGATTTTCACCACCCTGATGGGCGACGTGGTTGAACCACGCCGAGCCTTCATCGAGGCCAACGCGTTGGGCGTGCGCAATCTCGACGTTTGATTCTGCAGGTGGCGGAGCGCTCGCTCCGCCGATCATTCGCCCCCAACACACCGAGCTGAATCGCCTAGGCTGGTCGCCGCCTCGCCGCGGGTCGCCCACCGGCTCGTTGCGGCGATCGGCCGCCACGATCGCGAGATGTAGGATCACCCGCAGAGACTGGCCGATTGTTGTTATTGCTTGGCTGACCACCACGGGATGCCGCACCTGCTTGGTTTCCACCCGGCCGTTTACCCTGGACTGCGTTGGGACGTTTGCCTGGTCCGCCGCCGTTCGGGCGCTGCTTTCCAACGCCGCCGCTACGTGGCGGTCCACCTGCACGCCGAGGCGGCGGTTCTGGTTTGATTGGTCGTGCCGCAGTGCTGCCGGTTTTCGCCAATTCTTTCGCCGCCTTCGCTGCAAGCAAGTCGACCGCATCATCGAGCGTCAATGTGGCAACCTCCACGTCCGTAGGTACTGTCGCGTTGACGTTTCCATGTTTGATGTAGGGCCCATAGCGCCCATCCATCAATACCACTGCCTTCTGATCGATCGGATGCGGGCCTAAGTTGCGCCCTCCGCTGGAGGGCCCGGTCTTTGGCGCGGCCAGTAGCTCCGCCGCACGCGCCAGCGTTATGTCGTACACGCTCTCGCTTTTGGGCACGGACTTGAACGCTCCGTCGTGCTTTACGTAGGGTCCGAAGCGCCCGATATTGGCTTCAATGGGTTTTCCCGTATCCGGATGCATTCCCAGCACTCGAGGCAGCGATAGCACCTTGAGTGCTGTGGGCAAGTCTGCCGTCTCGATCGGAATATTCTTCGGCCATGAAGCTCGCCGAGGTTTGGTCTTCGCCCCTTCGACAGTGGGTCCAAGTTGAGCATAGTAGCCATATGGTCCCCGCATTAGCAGAACGTCCAGGTCCGTCTCCGGGTCCTTGCCTAACTCGATGGGACCTTCGGGCAGATCACCCCAAGGTCGCGTGAAATCGCACTTGGGGTAAGCGCTGCAGCCCACAAACAGACCGCGACTGCTGTTTTGCAGAAGCAGTGTGCTGCTGCACTTGGGACATTCCTCCGCCAGCTTGCCCGCTTCTTGCCATTTGGGATCGAGCAAGCGCGTGGAGTACTCCTTCCAACTGTTCACCGGTGGCTGAGAGCGTGGCAGCGGGGTGCCCCGGTCGACCTTTGCCTTGAGCTCGACTTCATTGGCAAACTCGCCCCAGAATTCACGCAACACCTCGATCCAATCGAGACTGCCATTGGAGATCTCGTCGAGTTCCTCCTCCAGACTGGCGGTGAAGCCATAATCGACGTAGTGATGGAAATGCGAGGTGAGGAATCCGTTTACCAGCCGGCCGATGTTGGATGGAACGAAACGCTTCTTGTCCAACACCGCATAGCCACGATCCTGCAAGGTCGAGATGATGGTGGCGTAGGTGGAGGGGCGGCCGATGCCATATTCCTCCAGCTTCTTGACCAGGCTCGCTTCCGTGTAGCGCGGCGGCGGCAGCGTGAAGTGTTGCTGCCCGAATATACGATCCACCGGGATCTGCTCGCCTTCCTCTAGATTCGGCAGCTTCTCTTCGCCTTCTTCGGCGCTGTCGTCGGCTCCCTCCTGATACACGGCGATAAAACCGGGAAACACCAGCGTCTGCCCAGTCGCGCGGAACAGCGTATTTTTTTCGCCGACGCTGATGTCCAAGCCGGTTGTGTCGTAACGAGCCGGTGACATCTGGCAAGCCAGCGTGCGCTTCCAGATCATCTCGTACAGGCGTGCCTGGTCCGGTGCGAGGTGAGCCTTCAGAGATTCTGGCGTGCGGAAAATGGAGGTCGGTCGGATCGCTTCGTGCGCTTCCTGCGCGTTCTTGGATTTGCTCCGGTACTCGACGGGACCGCTTGGCAGATACGGGGCGCTGAAATTCTTCGATACATAGTCCCGGATCTCGCGCACGGCCTCGTTAGCCAGATTGGTGGAGTCGGTTCGCATATAAGTGATCAGGCCGACACTGCCCTCGCCGATATCCACGCCTTCATATAACTCCTGCGCGGTGCGCATGGCGCGCTGCGCTGTCATGCCTAGTTTGCGTACCGCTTCCTGCTGGAGTGTGGACGTAATGAACGGTGCTGCAGGGAATCGAGTCTTCGGTTTCTTCTCGACTTTCTCCACTGTTCCGATGCCGCCGGCTGCCTTCGTGATGGCGGACACCATCTCTTCCTGCTGGCTGCTATTGGTGACGCTGAACTGCTCTATCTTCTCGCCGCGATATTGACTGAGGCGGGCGCTGAACTTGTCCTTCTCCTTGTGGCTGTCGAGATGGATCGTCCAGTACTCCTGATTGGTGAACGCCTCGATTTCCTGCTCGCGTTCGACGATCAACCGTAGCGCCGGACTCTGAACTCGGCCTGCAGACAGGCTTGGTCCGATTTTGCGCCAAAGCAGCGGGGACAAATTGAAGCCGACCAGGTGGTCCAGGGCGCGCCGCGCCTGTTGGGCATTGACCAGCGGCATGGAGATGTCACGTGGATGATCCACGCCCTCTTTCACCGCCGACTCGGTGATCTCGTAGAAGACGACGCGCTTGACCGATCTGCTCTTGAGACTTTTCTTGCCTTTGAGGATCTCTGACAAGTGCCAGGCGATCGCCTCACCCTCGCGGTCCGGGTCGGTCGCGAGCAGGATGCGGTCGGCAGCTTCAGCGGCCCGGCCGATCGCATCGACGTGTTTCTTGTTTCTCTCCACCAACGCATAGCGCATGTGGAACTCTTGTTCCGGATCGACCGCACCCTCTTTCGCTTCGAGGTCGCGTACGTGCCCGTAGGAAGCTAGGACCTCGAAGTCGTTGCCCAAATACTTCTTGAGCGTCTTCGCTTTGGAGGGGGATTCGACTATGAGTAGGTTGCGTGCCATGTATGGGCCTGGCAAAAAGTGAGCGGCAGATAATAGAAAGTTAACCTCGGCTGTGCAAGCCACACACCGAGGAAGCGGGTTGAACCCCCGCAGAGCTAACGGTCAGTGCAGCGGACCGGTCCGCTCGGTGGCAAGCAGTTCGTCGACGATGAGCGTATCGAGCGGCTGTCCTTGATTCCACAGAACCATCAGGACGATCAGCTTGATCTGCTCGACGCGAACTTCAGTGTCGTCCAGCGCCATTACGCGGTCTATGACAACTTCGCGTTGGGCTGCTCCGAGCACTCCGGTGGATTCGAGAAACTGCAGCAGACCCCTCGCTTCGGGGCCGATTCTGCGTTGCTCGACGTCGACATAGTGACGCACCGGTGGCATCACCACCTTCGCCCCGGTGCGTTCCTCGGATACCA
>Ga0209048_10002023_pt1 | contig 20387 bp, 14 predicted proteins | sample FrelakmetCRP12CR_FD_187146 | JGI IMG/M metagenome (GOLD analysis project Ga0209048, IMG submission 187146) | Freshwater lake sediment microbial communities from the University of Notre Dame, USA, for methane emissions studies - CRP12 CR (SPAdes)... | ecosystem: Environmental > Aquatic >... | reverse complement strand
CCCCTCCGGTCAAGTCCTCTCCAGAATCGTAGCGATGCCCTGACCGAGGCCGATGCACATCGTCGCGACGCCGAGCGTGGCGTTCTGCTGTTCCATCACGTTGACGAGCGCCGTGGTGATGCGCGCGCCCGAGCAGCCGAGCGGATGACCGAGCGCAATCGCGCCGCCGTTCAGGTTCACCTTCTCGTCCATCCTGTCGAGCAGGCCGAGGTCCTTGATCACCGGCAGCGACTGCGCGGCGAACGCCTCGTTCAATTCGGCGACCTGGATGTCTTCGGCTTTCAGGCCGGCGCGCTTCAGCGCCTTCTTGGTCGCCGGCACCGGGCCGTACCCCATGATCGCCGGATCGCAACCCGCCACGGCCATCGCGCGGATCTTCGCGCGCGGCTTCAGGCCCAGCGCCTGCGCCCGCTCGGCGCTCATCACCAGCATCGCGGACGCGCCATCCGAAATTGCCGACGACGAACCGGCCGTCACCGTGCCGCCCTTGGGGTCGAAGGCCGGCGCCAGCGCGGCAAGCGCCTCGAGCGTCGCATCCTGGCGGATCACTTCGTCGACGTCGCAGAGCACGCGCACGCCATTCGCGTCGTGGCCCTCGATGCCGACGATCTCCTTCTGGAAGCGCCCGCTCGTCGTCGCGGCCCACGCCCGCTGGTGCGAGCGCAGCGCGAACTTGTCCTGCATCTCGCGCGTGATGCCGTGCATGCGCCCGAGCATCTCGGCGGTCAGGCCCATCATGTTCGAGGCCTTGGCGTATTGCTTCGACGCCGACGGGTTCAGGTCGATGCCGTGCATCATGTTGACGTGGCCCATGTGCTCCACGCCGCCGATGACGAACACGTCGCCCTGGCCCGTCATGATCTGGGCAGCCGCCGCGTGCAGCGCCTGCATCGAGGAGCCGCACAAGCGGTTGATCGTCTGGCCGGCCACGGTGTGCGGCATGCCGGCGAGCAGCAGGGCGTTGCGGGCAATGTTCATGCCCTGCTCGAGCGTCTGGTTGACGCAGCCCCAGATCACGTCTTCGACTTCGTTCATGTCGGCCGCGGGATTGCGGGTGAACAAGGCCTTGATCAGCTCGGCCGACATCACCTCGGCGCGGACGTTGCGGAACATGCCGCCTTTCGAGCGGCCCATAGCGGAGCGGACGCCATCGATGATGACGACATCGCGAGGATTGAGACTCATCTTGATCTCTCCGTGTATTCGTGGAGGCCGGGGTCAGCCGAAGAACTTCGTGCCGGCGGCGGCCATGTCGCGCAGCAGCTTCGGGGCCTCGTAGGCCTTGCCGAGCGCAGCGTACTGGTCGCACAGGGCCACGAAGTTCGCGACGCCCATCTGGTCGACGTAGCGGCACGCACCGCCGCGGAACGGCGGGAAGCCGATGCCGTAGAGCAGCGCCATGTCCGCCTCGTACGGCGAGGCGACGATCTTCTCCTCGAGGCAGCGCGCCACCTCGTTCACCATCGGCACCATGCAGCGCGCGATGATCTCCTCCGGTGCGAATTCCTTGCGCGGGCCGACCACCGCAGCGATCAGCTCGTACGTCGTCGGGTCCACGCTCTTCTTCGGCTTGCCCTTCTTGTCGGGCGCGTACACGTAGTACCCCTTGCCGTTCTTCTGGCCGAAACGCTGGTTCTCCACGAGCACTTCCGTCGCACCCTTGAAGTCCGGCTTCATGCGATCCGGGAAGCCCTCGGCCATCACCACCGCGGCGTGCACCGCGGTATCCATGCCGACGACGTCCATCAGGTACGCCGGGCCCATCGGCCAGCCGAACTTCTCCATCGCCTTGTCGATGGCCTGGAAGTCCGCGCCGTCGCGCAGCAGCTGGTGGAAGCCGGCGAAGTACGGGAACAGCACGCGGTTCACCATGAACCCCGGGCAATCGTTGACGACGATCGGCGTCTTGCCCATCTTCGAGGCGAGCTTGACCGTCGCGGCCACGGCCTCGTCCGAGGACTTCTTGCCACGAATCACTTCCACCAGCGGCATCATGTGCACCGGGTTGAAGAAGTGCATGCCGACGAAGTTCTGCGGGCGCTTCAGGCCCTCGGCCAGGAAACTGATCGAGATCGTCGAGGTGTTGGACGCGATGATCGTGTCCTCCCGGATCAGGCCCTCGACTTCGGCGAACACCGCCTTCTTGACCTTCGGGTTCTCGACGACCGCCTCGATGATGATGTCGACGCTGCCGAAATCGCCGTAGTTCAGCGTCGGCCGGATGCGGCCAAGCGTCTGGCTCATCTTCTCGGGCGTCAGCCGGCCCTTCTCGACCTGCTTCGAGAGCAGCTTGCCGGCTTCGTTCATGCCGAGCGCCAGCGCGGGCTCGGCGATGTCCTTCATGATGATCGGCGTGCCCTTGAGCGCCGTCTGGTAGGCGATGCCGCCTCCCATGATGCCCGCGCCCAGCACCGCCGCCTGGCCGATCTGCTTCGCGCTCTTCTTCTCCCACGCGCCCGACGCCTTCTTGACCGCCTGGTCGGCGACGAACACGCCCACCAGCGCGTTGGCCTGCGGCGTCACGGCGGCCTTCGCGAAATACTTGCCCTCGACCTCGAGCGCCGCGTCGCGCCCCAGGCCGGCCGATTCCTGCATGCTCTTGATCGCGAGTACCGGCGCCGGGTAGTTCGGGCCGGCCTGCGCCGACACGAAACCGAGCGACGAGTTGAATGCCATCATCTGCTCGATCTTGTTGAGCTTCACCGGCGCGAGCTTCTCGGCGCGCTTCGCTTTCCAGTCGAGCCGGCCCGCGATCGCCTGCTTCACCATCGCGAGCGCCGCGTCACGCAGCTGCTCAGGGGCGACCACGGCATCGACCGCACCGTCCTTGAGCGCCGCGTCGGGCTTCTTGTCGCTGCCCGAGCAGATCCACTCGACCGCGTTGTCGATGCCGATCACGCGCGGCATGCGGACGGAGCCGCCGAAGCCCGGGAAGATACCGAGCTTCACTTCCGGGAACCCGGCCGAGGCAGCCGTGGACATGACGCGGTAGTCGCAGGCGAGCGCCAGCTCGAGCCCGCCGCCGAGGCACACCCCGTTGATGGCGACGACCGTCGGCACCGGCAGGTCCTCGAAGCGCGACAGCATCCGGTTCACTTCGATCACGTTCTTCGCGATCGCTTCCTCGCCCGCGGCGAACATCGCGCCGAACTCGGTGATGTCGGCGCCGACGATGAACACACCCTTGCCGGAGGTCACTACCACGCCCTTCACGCTCGTATCCTTCGCGATCGCCCGGGTGGCGGCGTCGAAGTCCTGCAGCGCGGCCTGGTTGAGCTTATTGACCGATTCGCCGGCCAGATCGAACTTGAGTTCGACGATGCCATCGCCCAGCGCATTGACGCTGAAGGCGGGTCCGGAATACAGCATGAGGGTCTCCCTTGGTCAGGTTCCGTAAGGTGCGGCCGCGCACCCTGGGTCCGCGGCGGCCGGGTCTGCGGCAAGTTTGCGGCACCGCACCATGATTTGTAATGGGGAAATCCGTACCTCGTCCGATTTGACCCCGTGCCGGCCAATGCGCATAGTCCCGACTCGGCCGCCGGGTGTCCAATAGCCTGGCGCTGGCGGCATGGAACGCGCCTTTGAAAATAACAATAAGAATTTACGCCGTGCTCCTCGCCGGGATTGCCCTCGCCGTATCGGCCGGAGCCGGCGCGGCAGCGCGCGTCTCCCGGATCCGCTATGCCGAGCCGGTCGACCTGCCGGGCGTCCCGTCGCTGGCCTCCGGCCTCGGGAAACCGACGGCGTCCGCCCGAACCCGCTTCGAGGCATTCGGCCGCCGGTTCGAACTGCAACTCGAGTCCAATGATCGTGTCCTGCGCAAACTGCCCTCCGCCGACCGCGCGGCCCTTCCCACCCATGCGCTGTACGGCGGCACGGTCGTCGGCCTCCCCGGATCCTGGGTGCGGCTCACCCGGCTGAACAACGGTGTGCAGGGCTTGATCTACGACGGCAACGAGCTCTACGTCCTGGCTCCGGCCGGTGCGGTGCAGGGCGAACTCGACGTTCCGCTGCCCGGGATTGCGAAGAGCGCCACGCTGATCTACCGGGCGGCCGACGTCGACGGCGGTCTCGGTCCGGATTTCTGCCGGGTGCTGCAACCGCCGACAGGCGGAGCGGCCTCCGGCGGCGGCGCCAGCCCGGAGCCGGCGTACAAGGCGATCTTCGCCGAGCTGAAGGCCAATGCCGGCGCCATCGCGGCGGCCCTGCCGACGAAAGAACTCGACCTCGCGCTGGTCGGCGACACGCAGCTTGCGGCGGCCATTCCAGGCACGACCGGTGAAATGCTGGCGCGGCTCAATAACGTCGACGGCATCTTCAGCGCGCAGGTCGGGGTGAAGGTCACCTCGGGCTTCGTGAAGGTGCTGACCAGCGACGCCGGCATGACCGCGACGGCGGCCGACGTGCTGCTCGACCAGTTCGACGCGTATCGCAAGGTCACCCCGGAGGCCGCAGCGCACGGCGTCGCGCACTTGATGACCGGTCGCGAACTCGACGGTTCGACGGTCGGCATCGCGTATCTGGGTACGCTCTGCGCAGCGAAGTTCGCCGTGTCGTTGAGCCAGACCTACCTGGACACGTTCTACTCCTCGCTGGTCGCGGCCCACGAGCTCGGGCACAACTTCGGCGCGCCGCACGACGGCCTGAGCGGATCGGCTTGCGCGACGACGCCGCAGACGTACCTGATGTCGCCGGCGATCAACGGCAGCAGCACGTTCTCGCCATGCAGCCTGGACCAGATCGCCCCCGTGGTGCGCGCGGCGAAGTGCCTGACGGCCCCCAGCGTCGCGGACGTCGCCGTGGAGTTCGCCGCCAGCAGCCTCTCCGGCTACACGAAGCAGGACACGCACGTGCCCGTGAGCGTGGTTTCGGCCGGCAATGCCGGCGTGGACCAGGTGGTACTCACCGTGAACGCGCCCGGTCCGCTGACCGTCCTCGGCGCCTCGGTGACGGGTGGCACCTGCACGTGGGACAGCGTCTCGGCGACCTGCCAGCTCGGCTCGATGGCGGTCGGAACGCGGCGCACCGTGGATCTCGTCGTGCGCGGCCTCGTGCCGACGTCGGTCCCGCTATCGGCCAATGTGCGCGCCAGCGTGGACGCGGATCCCGGCAACAACGACGCCACGGCGACGCTCACCTTCTCCTCGCCCGCCGACGGCTCGGTGACGGTCTCGTCGAGTCCCGTGTCCGCGTACCTGGGCGAGACCGAGTCATTCTCGATCACGGCCTCGAATGCCGGGCCGCTCCCACTCGAGAACGCCAGCGTCGAGATCCAGCATTCCATCGTGTTCGCGGTCGTGTCCGCGGGCGGAACCGGCGCCGTGTGCGCGAAGTCGACGTTCGGGACGACGTGCACGCTCGGCACGCTGGCGGCGGGCGAGTCGAGACGCATCGACTTCGGCGTCGTCAGCGCGCGCGCCTGGGGCGAAACGATGCAGGTGTCGATTCTTTCCGACAACGACGACGTCGGCATCAACAACGTGGCCTACGTCACCGTCAGGGCCCTGCCGCTCGTCGAACTGGCGCTTGCGGCCGAGCCGGGTCCGTCGATCATCAGGGTGGGTGGCACCGCCACACAGTCCTTCACGCTGCATTCGCTCGGGCCGCAGGCCGTCAACGGCGCATCGTTCACGCTCGAACCGAGCTCCGAGATCGAAATCCTCTCGGTGTCGGGGACGGGCGCGGCCTGCGCACCGCTCGGCAACGCGCCGCGTTCCTTCGGTTGCACCTACGGCTCGCCGATCGAATCCGGCGGCTCGCGACGTCTCGATGCGACGTTGAAGGGGCTGTCGTCGGTCTCGGGCGCCGTCATCGCAGTCATCTCGGCGCCCGACAGCCAGCACCTGCCGGGCAGCGCAGCGGACAGCATCCGCCTGGTGTACGAGGTTCGGTCGGACGTCGACTTGCGGCTCTCCGCATTGTTCAGCAGCGCCGTCGCCTACGACCACCGGGCGGCGACGCTCACGTTCGACGTCGACTCGATCGGCGTAACGCCGGCGGCCAACAGCCACTTCTCGCTCTCGCTGCCGGCGAACCTGCGCGCCACGAAGGCCCAGGCGACCGTCGGCTCCTGCTCGATCTCGACCGCCTCGGTCGACTGTCCGCTGGGCTCGCTTGCAGCCGGCGCGTCGAGCAGGATCCAGGTCGACGTCGTGAGCGACGTCACGGGCACCTACACCGTCAACGCGCAGGCCACGGCGGATGGCGATACCGACCCGTCCGACGGTTCGTCGCAGGTGCGCCTGGACGTGCGGCCGAACGTCGACCTGTCGATCGCTCCATTGCCGGCGGTCACTCACGTGCGCGCCGGAGCGACGATCGACTACCCGGTCACGGTCGCTGCGGCAGGCCAGCCGGTTCCGGGCGCGACGGTTTCCTTCTCGGTCGGCAGCGGCGTGACCGTCCTCGGCGCGACACCATCGCAGGGCAGCTGCGAACCGCCCTCGAGCTTCTTCCACTGTGCGCTCGGCACCGTGGCCGCGAATGGAGCGGCGACGGTGACGCTGCGACTGCGGGGAGAGAGCGCGACCTCGGTCGCACTCAGCATCCGCGCGACGGGCAGCGGCGACATCGATCCCGGCGATGGGCTCGGAGCGGCCACCCTCGTGGTGGATGCGCAGGGCAACGTATCGGTGCAGTCGGCGGCCGCCAGCGTCACGGCAACGGTCGGCTCGGCCTTCGACTATCCGCGCATCACCGTCAACGCGCTGGCCCGGACCGATGACGTGCGCGTGGGCCTGACGATCCCGGCCGCGTTCTCGATCGACAGCGCGACGGCCGACAGCGCGCCCTGCTCGGTGAATGCGGGCAGCATCGACTGCAGCTTCGGGACGCTGGAGGCCGGCTCCAGCCGCGGTATCAACGTGCGGCTGCGGCCCAACCAGTCGGGCGCTTACTCGACGCAGGTGACGGCGACCGCTGCCTACGACTCCGACACGAGCAACAACTCGGCGAACATCTCGATCACGGTCAGCAGGGCTGCCTCGCGCGTCGGCGGTGGCGGTGGCGGCGGAGCGTTCGACCCGCAGGCTGCGCTGATGCTGCTGCTGCTCGCGCCGGCGGCCCTGCGTCGCAGGCGCACCGACCCCGGCCGGACTACTTCATCTTGCGATCGTCGAGGCCGACGCTGCGCGAAATGATCTCCTTCATGATCTCGGACGTGCCCGCGTAGATGCGGGAGACGCGCGCGGTAGTCCACAGCCGCGAGATCCGGTATTCGTCCATGTAGCCCGCCCCGCCGAACAGCTGCAGGCAGTCGTCGCAGGTGCGGAACTCGAGCTCGCTCGCCAGCAGCTTCGCCTCGGCCGCGAGTTCGCCACTCAGGCGGCCGTGGAGATGCTCCATCACGCAGGTGTCGACGAAGCACTGCGCGGCGTCGAGCTGCGCGCGCAGCTCCGCCAGCTTGAAGCGCGTATTCTGGAAGGCGCCGAGCGGCTTGCCGAACATCCTCCGCTCCTTCACCCAGTCGAGCGTGAGATCCCAGGCGAGTTGCGCCCCGGTCATGTACTGCACCGCGCCGATCAGCCGCTCCTCGGCGAGGAAGTGCGTCAGCGCATGGAAGCCCTGTTGGGGGTCGCCCAGCACGTTCGCCTTCGGCACCTTCACGTTGTTGAAGAACAGCTCGGACGTGTCCTGCGCGTGCAGGCCCACCTTCTTCAAGTGGCGGCCGCGCTCGAAGCCTGCCATGCCGCGCTCGACGAGGAACAACCCAAGCCCGTAACGCCGGTCCGGCACCGTGCGCGCGACGACGACCACGACGTCGGCCAGCTGGCCGTTCGAGATGTAGGTCTTCGAGCCGTTGAGCAGCCAGTGGTCGCCGGCGTCTTCGGCGTGCGCCCTGAGGCCGGCAACGTCGCTGCCGGCCGAAGGCTCGGTGATCGCGACGGCCAGGATCTTCTCGCCGCGGATGCAGGGCGGCAGGAAGCGCTCCTTCTGCTCCTCGTTGCCGAGTTGCCCGATGTACGGACCGACCAGGCGCGAATGCAGGTTGAGGTAGAAGCTCGACTCGCCATGGCGGATGTTCTCCTCGATCAGCACCTGCTCATAGCGGAAGTCCTGCACGCCGGCGCCGCCGTATTTCTCGTCGGCCCACATCATCAGGTAACCCTGCTCGCCCGCCTTGCGGTAGGCGTCGCGATCCACGACCCCAGCCTCGCGCCAGCGTTCGCCATGCGGGCCGATCTCCTGCTGGAAGAAACGCCGGGCGTTGTCGCGGAAGGTCTCGTGCTCGGGCTCGAAAATCGTGCGGCGCATGGCCATGAAGCGGTACTCCGGAGAAACGGGGTCAGCGGCGCGGGCGCTTCGACACCATCCGGTCGACGAGGCGGATGGTGTGGCTCACGACGTCCGTCTGCGAATGGCGCGCCGGACGGAACCAGTTGGCGACCCAGGTGATGAGGCCGCTGACCGACACGGCGGTCAGCGCCGCATCGTCGATGTCGAAGTCGCCCGCTTCGGCGCCCTCCACCAGAAGCTTGGCGAGGCGCAGGTCGAAATCGCGCCGCAGGCCGATCAGGAACTTCGCCTCATTCTGCTCGAGGTTCTTCTCCTCGCGCGTGTAGACGACGATGTACTTCTGGTTGGTGATGATGATCGTCGTGACGCTCTCGACGATCAACCGCAGCTTCTCGGGGGGCGCGAGCTTCGTGGCGAGCGCTGCGTCGAGCGCCTGTATCGACTTGGTGATGCCGATCTCGCAGATCGCATTCAGGATCTCGCTCTTGTTGCGGAAGTACGAATACAGGAACGGCTTGGTGACGTTGAGCGCGTCGGCGATCGCGTCGAGCGTCGTGGCCTCGTACCCGTGGGCGAAGAACAGCTCGCGGGCCTCCTCGAGGATGCGTCGCCGCTTGAACTCCTGCACCTCCGTGCGCAATTCGGCCGGCGCGACCGCGCGAGCCGCGTTCGTCGCCGTCCTGTCCCTTTTCGTCGCCACGCGTCAGCCTCCGATCCGGTCGCGTCGCACGACGATACCGGCTTTTTCCCGATCCCAGGTATCCGCAGTAATGCCTTCGGTGCGCAGTTGCGTCTTCAGCACCTTCGACGACGGCGTCTTCGGCAACTCCGGCAGCACGCGCACGTAACGCGGGATCATGAAGTACGCGAGCCGGTCGCGCAGGAATTCGATCAGCTGCGCCGGATCGACGGTATGGCCCGGCGCCGGGGCCACGACGGCCATCACCTCGTCCTCGCCGAGTTCGCTCGGCACTGCCAGTGCGGCAGCCTCGCGGATCGCGGGGAAGCGGATGACCTCGGCCTCGACTTCGAACGACGAGATGTTCTCTCCGCGGCGGCGGATCGCGTCCTTGATGCGATCGACGAAGAAGAAGTTGCCGTCGGCATCCATCCGGAACGCATCGCCGGTGTGGAACCAGCCGTTGCGCCAGGCCCGCGCCGTCGCCTCGGGGTTCTTGTTGTAGCCGTGGTTCATCGCCCAGGGACGGTCGGTGCGCACGATCATTTCGCCGACCGTGCCGACCGGCACTTCGCAGTCGTTCTCGTCGACCAGCCGCACGTCGACGCCCGGGCGCACCTTGCCACAGGTGCCGCGCACCTGCGGATTGGGCTCGGACACGATCGGCGACGAGATCTCGGTCATGTTGAAGATCGTGTAGACGTCGGCGCCGAAGCGCTCGTGGAATTCCTGCGCGCCGTCGTTCAGCGGCACGATGAAGACCTTGCGCACCCTGTGGTTGCGATCCTGCGGACCCGCGGGGGCTTTCAGCAGGAACGTCGCCATCACGCCGAGCAGGAAGACGACGGTGACCTCGGCGCTGCGCACCAGCGGCCAGAACGTGTCGGTCGAGAAGCGCTCGGGCAGCACGATGGAGCCGCCGCGCACCAGCATCGCGAACGGCAGGCCCATGCCGCCGATGTGGAACATCGGCATGTTCACCAGGAAGCGATCGCTGCCGTCGACGAAGTGCCAGGCCTCCGGGCCCGGGTTCGTGTACATGTGCAGGTACGACGACAGCACGCCCTTCGACGGGCCGGTCGTGCCGGACGTGTAGATGATCGACTGCGTGTCCCACGGCTCGATCGGGCGCGCCAGTGGTTGCAGTTCGGACTCCGTGCCTTGCAGCGCGGCGAACGGCACCGTCGGCAGCGGCGGCGAGACCACCTCGCCCGGGCCCGTGATCACGAGCTTCTCCAGTGCGGCGAGCTTGACGTCCTTGAGGCGTGGGACGAGATCGCCGTGCACGATGGCCAGTCGCGCGCCGGCGTTCGCGATCACGTGCTCGAGCAGGCCGCCGCGATACGCCGTGTTGATCGGCACGTAGACGGCGCCGAGGTAGTTGAGCGCGTAATAGGTGAGCAGCATCTCCGGCGTATTCGGCTGCCAGCACAGCACGAAATCGCCCTGGCGCACGCCCTGCTTCTGCAGGCCGACCGCGACCGAGATCACTCGCTCGCGAATCTCGCGGTAGGTCCATTGCTGCGCCGCATCGAAAATGACGTAGACCTGGTCGCCGCGTTCGGCGGCCCAGCGGTCGAGCAGGTAGCGCACCACGCAGCGTTCGCGCGGCGGCACCCGTGGATCAGAGTGTCCTGGACTGGTGGTGGTCACCGGCGTGCTCCTGTGGCCCGGCGCGCAGCCGGCCTGCGCCGGCGCCGATACCAATCAGTGTTGCTATTTTCCCGTGAGTAATACTTTGTACACCATCGGTAGTATCGTTACAATCGAGCGGTCAAGGACCCTTCCCGTCAACTTTCGCCGGAGCCGTCCATGTATTCCACGATGATCCCGTTGACGTCCCTCGAGCGCGTCCACAGCGGCCGCCCTCTCGCCGAAGCCCTCGCCCAGGAGGCGGAGCTCCTCGGCGCGAAGCGCGTGTTCCTCGTCTGCAGCCACTCGCTCAACACGCGGACCGACGAGATCGAGAAGGTCCGCCAGGCGCTCGGCAAGAAACTGGTCGGCGTGTTCGATTCGGTGCGGCCGCACGTGCCGCGCGAAGACGTCAGCGCCGCCGTCGCGATGGCGGAACCGCTCGCGCCCGACCTGCTCGCCTCGATCGGCGGCGGCTCGGCCACCGACCTCACCAAGATCCTCGCGCTGTGCCTGAAGCACGGACTGCGCACGCCGGAGTCGATGGAGGCGTACCACATTGTGGTCAACGCGGATCACTCCGTCACGGCGCCGGTGTTCGAAGGCCCGGACCTGCCGGTCGTGATCGCGCCGACGACGCTGTCGGGCGGCGAGTTCAATGCGCTCTCCGGCGCGACGGACCGGGTCAGCAACGTCAAGCAGGGTTACGTGCACCCGAAGATGGCGGCGAAGGCGATCATCCTCGATCCGACCATCTGCGTGCACACGCCGGAGTGGATCTGGCTGTCGACGGGCGTGCGCTCGTTCGACCACGCCTTCGAGACGCTCGGCTCGCTCATTTCGAACGACTACTACGACGGCATGGCGATGAACGCCGTGCGCCTGCTCTCGCAGGGCCTGCCGCGCGTGAAGGCGAACGGCAAGGACATCGAGGCACGGCAGATGTGCCAGATGGGCGCCTGGTGCTCGATGGTCTCGATCGTGTGCGGCCTGCCGATGGGCATCAGCCACGCGGTTGGCCACGCGCTGGGCGGCTCGTTCAACGTGCCGCACGGCTACACGTCGTGCGTGATGTCGCCGTTCGCGCTCGAGTACAACAGCGTGGTCAACGGCGATCGCCAGAAACTGATCAGCATTGCGTTCGGCCAGCCGAATCGTCCGGCGCACGAACTCGCCGACGCAGCGATCCGTGGCCTCGGCATGCCGCGCAGCCTCACGGCGGTCGGCCTGAAGGAAGCGGACCTCGCTCCGCTCGCCGGCTACACGTTCCAGGACATCTGGTGCGGCACCAATCCGCGTCCGATCGCCAACGCCGAAGCGCTGGTGCCGCTGCTGCGCAAGGCTCTGTGAGCGAAGCGCCGCACGAGCCTCTCGTCCGGCGCCTGCTCGAGGGCGATCGCGCGGCACTGGCGCGCGTGCTGACGTTGATCGACCGGCGGCCGACCGAGGCCGCCACGATCGACGCCCTCCTCGCCCGCCGCACGGGCCGGGCCGGCACGATCGGCATCACCGGCGCGCCGGGCGCCGGCAAATCGACGCTCGTCGGATCGATGCTGAAGGCCGCGGTGCAGCGCAACCAGCGCGTCGCCGTGCTCGCGCTCGATCCGGTCTCCCCCTTCACGCGCGGCGCCGTGCTCGGCGACCGGTTGCGCATGGAACACACTACCGCCGACGAGCGGGTGTTCGTCCGCTCGATGACCGCCGCGACGCGCGCCGGCGGCCTCGCCCTCGCGACACCGTTTGCCATCCGCGCGCTCGACGCAGCAGGCTGGCCCTGGGTGCTGATCGAGACGGTCGGCGTGGGACAGACGGAATTCGACATCGTCGAAGCGGCCACGACGACGGTCGTGGTGATGACGCCGGGCACGGGCGACGAAGTGCAGTCGGTGAAGGCCGGGTTGATGGAGATGGCGGACGTCTTCGTGCTGAACAAGGCGGACCGCGACGGCGCCGGGTCCGCCCGGCTGGACATCGAGCGGGCGGTGCATCACCTGCCTGCGGGCGCCTGGAAGCCGCCGGTCGTCGAGACGGTGGCGAGCGCGGATCGCGGCACGGACGCGGTCTGGGAAGCGATCGCGAAACATCGGCAGCACCTCGTCGACGCGGGCGAGCTGGTGCGGCGGCAACAGCGGTTGCTGCGGCTCGCGTTGCGCGGCCTGATCGACGCGGAACTGCAGCAGCGCACCGACGCGTTGCTGGGCAGCGACGATTTCCCGTCCATGCTCACGCGCCTCCAGTCCGGCGACTCCGATCTCGGCGACGCGAGTCGCGATCTGCTCATGCGCTTGCTTCACCCGTAGCGCTTCGCGCGCTCATCGCAGGCCTCAGCTGCGTCACGGTGAGCTGGGCACAATGGTGGCTGCGGCTGCCCTGCTCTTCGCAGGGACGCCGTGAACGGATCCATGGGGGCTCCGCCCGCGACATCCGTGTCGCGGGCGGTCCGGCGCAGAGCATGGGAGCCGGAGCCGCCTGGCGCAGCACTCACGGCGCGCAACTGCGTGGCGCTGGGTTGCGCTGCGCGATTCGGCAAGCGGCGCGGCGAGGGGGCGACAGCGCCTGCGATGCGAAGCGGTCGAACGCGATCGCCGCGCGGCGACGACGCGAGCGGCGCCCGCTACGCGCCCGCCCGCTCGCGTCCGGTCAGCCGGCGCGCGGCAGCCACGATGTCGTCCAGGCTCGAGCCCGGCGGAAACACCTCGACGCCAAGTGCGCGCAACCGCTTCGCGGCCCAGGGTGCGACCACGCCACCGGCGAACACCGGAAGCTCGGGCCGCGACGAGCGGATTTCCGCAAGGATGCGTTCCGCCACCTCGACATGGCCGCCGATATTGAGCCCGACGAGATCGACGTCCTCGTCGACCGCGGCGCGGACGATCTCCGGGCCCGTGATCATGCCGCCCAGGATCACCTGGAAGCCGCCGTCGCGCAGCGCGCGGGCGACGACCGAGATGCCGCGCCAATGGCCGTCGAGGGCCGTCTTGGCAAGAAGAATGCGGGGTGCTGCTTCCATGGTGCTGATGACCTCCGCGACCCGTCAGACGAGCTCGGGCGTCTTCCAGTCGCCCCAGGCCTGCCGGAACACTTCGCCCACTTCGCCGAGCGTCACCTCGGCATCGAGCGCCTGCATCATCACCGGCATGATGTTCCCGGTGCCGCGACAGGTGCGCTCGAGATTGCGCAGCGCCTCGCTGGCGCCCGCCTCGTGACGCTCGCGGCGCACGGCGTGCAGCCGCTCGAGGGCCACGTCGTACGCGTCGCTCACCGGCGGGAAGCCGTCGACTTCGAACGGCGTGATGTCGTCGGTGAAATCCGTTACGCCGACCACCTTCAGCTGCCCGTTCGTTTCGGCAATCGACTGGGCGTGCTGGTTCTCGCGCGCCCGCGCGTGCAGCCAGCCCGAATCGATGGTCGCAAGGAAGCCGCCCTGCGCGAGGATCTGCTCGACGAACTCCCAGCCGCGACGCTCGAGTTCGGCGGTCAGCGCCTCGACGTAATGCGAGCCGCCGAGCGGATCGGCCACCGCGGGAATGTTCGTCTCGTGCTCGAGGATCTGCTGGATGCGCACCGACATCTGGTGCGCGTGCTCGCTCGGGATCGAGATCGCCTCGTCGTAGCCCGAGACGCCGAGCGACTGCGTGCCGCCGAGCACCGCGGTCAGCGCCATCAGCGTGCCGCGCACGATGTTGTTGAACGGCTGCTGGTACGTCATGTACGCGCCGGACGTCACGATGTGGATGCGCATCTTGAGCGCGCGTTCGTCGGTGACGCCGTAGCGCTCGCGCAGCAGCGTGTGCCACATCTTGCGCGCGGCGCGCAGCTTGGCGGCATCCTCGAACAGCTCCATCGTCACGCGGAAGTTCACGCCGCCGACACGCTGCGCCGCCGCCGTGATGTCCATGCTGGCGCGACGCTTCACTTCATCCAGGTATTCGATCGCGTTCGCCATCACCGCGCCGAGTTCCTGCCACGCGTTCAGGCCCGTGTCGCCGCCGTTGTAGCCGGCAATCGACACCGGGACCCACTTCGGCAGGTGCTCGCCGCAGAACTCGATGATGTCGGCGTTGAGGCGCAGTCCCGCAGCGGTCGGCACCTGCTGCTTGGTGACGCAGCCGAGGTAGGTCAGGAAGAAATCGCTCTGGCCGGTGCCGCCGAGCTGGCGCAGGTCGATGCCGCGACGGCGCGCAACCGTCCAGTAGGCCGCAAGCGCGAACGGCGCGTGCTGCACGACGGCACCGCCGGCATGGCCGTAGGTGCGCTCGATCGGCAGGCCGTCCATGCAGATCGCGACTTCGCGGACGCTCTGCATCACCGCGCCGGTCATGCCCACGTCCTCGCGCCGCGCGACGACTTCCGGGTGATCGACGTTGTAGAGGTGGTCCGCAGTGTTGCGATCGTGCTCCATCAGGAAGCCCGTCTCGCCGTTCTTCAGCAGGAACTTGATGCGCTCGTTCTCGTCTTCGGGCTTGCCGAAGCCGCTCAACTGGAAGATGCGCCAGGGCTTGGAGCGGTACCCCTGGGGGAAGCAGCCGCGGTGATAGGGTGGCTGGCCGGGCAGGACGCTCGCGAGGGCACGATGGTCGGCCGGCACGTCGTCGGGGCCATAGCTCGCCTTGAGCGGGATGCCCGAGCGCGTGGCGAAAGCCGGCGGTGCCTTGTCGTCCCGTTGCATAGCATCATCCCCGTCGGCGGCGTGAATCGGCCCGGGCCGCATGACCTCGTGGATGCGACCGAGTATACTGACGGTATAAAAAATCTACCAGTGGTTTCTTTTTCTTCATACGCATAGGCAACCGGCGCCTGGAGGCATGGCCATCGTGAACACGCACCCGCTCGAGCGACTCTTCTCGGTCCAGGGGAAGACCGTGCTGATCACCGGCGGCTCGTCCGGCATCGGCCGGATGATGGCCGAGGGCTACGTGCGGGCCGGCGCCCGCGTCTACGTCACCGGCCGCAAGCCCGAGGCGCTGGCAGCCACCCGCGCGGCGCTGGCGCCCGAGGGCGACATCGAGGTCATCCAGGGCGATGTCGCGACACAGGAAGGCCTGGACGTGATCGTGCGCACCCTGACGGCTCAGCAACCAAAGCTGCACGTGCTGGTCAACAACGCCGGCATGACCTGGGGAGCCCCGGTCGAGAAATTCCCGGCGTCGGCCTTCGACTCCGTCATGGCGGTGAACGTGCGCGCGCCTTTCCAGCTGGTGCAGGCGCTGCTGCCGTTGCTCGAGGCCGCGGCGAGCGACGAGGATCCCGCCCGCGTGATCAACGTGGGATCCGTGTACGGCATCTCCGGCCAGGTGCAGAAGGCGTGGTCGTACGGCGCCAGCAAGGCCGCCATCCACCACCTCACGGTCAGCCTCGCGGCGGAACTGGCGCCGCGCAGGATCCTCGTGAACGCCATCGCGCCCGGTTTCTTCCCCTCGAAGATGACGAATTTCGTGATGAAGGACGCATCGCGCCTGACGGACATGATGAAGTTCGTTCCGCTCGGTCGCCCCGGTTCGCTGGAAGACATTGCCGGCCTCGCGCTGTTCCTGAGTTCGCGCGCGGGCGCGTACATGACCGGCAACATCATTCCGCTCGACGGCGGCGTGCTCGCGGCCCGCTGAGGAGACGCCGCCCATGCTGCAACACGTTTACGCCACGCTGCGTGTCGAGAAGCGCGGGGCCGCCGACTGGGTCACGCTCGACCGGGCCGAAGCGCTCAACGCGATGAACGAGCGGATGATCGACGAGCTGGCCGACTATTTCGGCCGGCTCGGCAACGACCGCGCGACGCGCGTGGTCGTGCTGCGCGGCGTCGGCAAGGCGTTCTGCGCCGGGCTCGACCTGCGCGAGATGGCCGACCTGATCACCCGCCTCGACATGCCCGCGCGTCTGGCATTCCAGCAGCGACTGAGCAGCATCTTCGTGGCGATGCGGCGCTGCCCGCAGCCGATCGTCTGTCTCGTGCACGGCGCGGCTTCGGGCGGCGGCTTCGCGCTCGCGGTGGCCTCCGACATCCGCTACTGCACGCCCGATGCGCGGATGAACGCGGCATTCATCAAGGTAGGCCTGAGCGGTTGCGACGTCGGCATGAGCTATCGGCTGCCGCGACTCGTCGGCGCCTCGGTGGCGAGCGAACTGCTGCTGACCGGGGCGTTCATTGATGCGGCGCGCGCGCAGGCCCTGGGCCTCGTCTCAGGCGTCGTGGCGCCCGAGGAACTGGACGCGACCGGCGAACGCGTCGTACAGCAGCTGCTGCAGGCCGATCCGCTGGGACTGGCGCTGACGAAGCAGGGACTGGAAGTCGGCCTCGCGGCCACCAGCCTCGAAGCGGCGATCGCGAACGAAGACCGTCAGCAGACCCTGCTGAGCGGTGAGGAAGGGTTCAAGAGCCGGATTCGCGCGTTCGTTGCGAAGCTGAGGACGTAGGACGCCCCATGCCTGCGGCCTTCTCCCGGCGGCGCGGGAGGGAGTCGAACGGGGAAGAGAACGCGACTACCACTCGGCGTGGAGTTCCTGGAGGCCGCGGAACAGGAAGCCGGGCCGCCACGTCGGATCGCGCGTGTTCACCGTCATCTGCGGCAGCCGCCTGGCGATCGCCGTGAACGCGACCCGGCCCTCGAGCCGCGCCAGTTGCTGGCCGACGCAGTGGTGGATGCCGCCGCCGAACGAGAGCATCCGCGAATCCCGGCGCGTAATGTCCATGACATCCGGCCGCTCGAAGACATCCTCGTCGCGATTGGCCGAGCCGATGCCGCACAGCACCTTGTCGCCCGGCTGCACGGCCGTGCCGGCCACCGTCGCCGGCTGCAGCGCGGTGCGGTAGCTGCCCTGCAACGACGACTCGAAGCGCAGGACTTCCTCCACGGTGCGCGGCGCGAACTCCTCCGGGTCCCGGATCAGGGTGTCCCACTGTGAGCCGGCGCGGTGCAGCGACAACAAGCCGTTGCCGATCAGGTGCGCCGTGGTCTCGAATCCCGCGCCGAACATGGCCACCACGACGTTGACCAGTTCCGCCCTGCTGAGCTGCGTGCCGCCGTCCTCGCGCGCCTGCACCAGCGCGCTCGTCAGGTCGTCCTGCGGGTGCGCCCTGCGGCGCTCGTACAACTCGCCGAAGAACTCGTTCAGGTACTCCATCTGCGCGTTCGCGTTCGACAATTCGGCGTCGGTCAGCACGCGCGTCTCGAACACGATGAACGACTCGGCGACCGCCCGGGTCAGTCGCGCGAGGTTCCCCGGCGTCCGCTCGGACTCCTCGAGACCGAGCATGTCGCACATCACCAGCGTCGGCAGCTGGTAGGCGAAGTCCCACAGCACTTCCATCCGCCCGCGGGGCTCCACCTTGTCGAGCAACTGCTCGGTGATCGCCTCGATGCGCGCCTGCATCGCCGCTACGCGCTTCGGCGTGAGCGCCGACGACACCAGCCGGCGCAGGCGCGTGTGCGCCGGCGGGTCCTGCATCAGGAAGACTTCGGACAGCCAGCGGTACGACGTGTGCGCCATGGGATCGAACGACGGGCCGTAGAACAGCTGGATGTTGCGGACAAAATCGCCCTGCCCGAACGCCGGGTTCGACAGCACATCGCGCACGTCCGCATGGCGGGACGCGACCCAGTATCCCCCTGCCGCTCGATGCAAGCCGGGGGAATGGCGCATGACACGATAGTAGGGATACGGGTCGCGAATCATTTCGGCGTCGGCCGGATCGAACCGGTAGGACGACGCGTCGATCTTGACTTGGGCGTTCATGGTTCGAGCACCGGAATGAAGGTGTCGCCGCGCCGAAGGACGCGGCAGCAGTGGACGCCGCCGAAGTGCGCAGGCACCAGCAGCGCCTCGCGATCGGCCGCCTCTTCGAGGATGCGCCGGCGCGTCACGCGCGCCTGCGCCTGGTCCTCGCAGTACGGGCTGTTCCAGTGCGGGTAGTGCACCTGGAGCGGATGGTGCAGCACGTCGCCGACGAAGATCGCCTCCTCGCCGCGCGAGCATACGTTCATCGCCAGGTGCCCCGGCGTGTGCCCGGGCACCGCCTGCAGCGTGACGCTTTCCGAAAGCCGGTACCCATGGCCGATCAACTCGGCCCGGCCTGCATCGAGCAGCGGCTGCACGCTGTCCTCGAAGACGCCGGAATTCACGAATGCGCCGCCCTCGGTCGGCCGTGCGCCGCAGCCCGCGGGATCCCAGTAGTCACGATCGATCGCGGAAAACAGGTACCGCGCGCTCGGGAACGTCGGCACCCAGCGACCGTCGTCGAAGCGAGTATTCCAGCCGACGTGATCGATGTGCAGGTGCGAGCAGATCACGACGTCGACCTGCTCCGGGCGGATGCCCGTGGCCGCAAATCGTTCCAGGAACGGCGTGTCGAGGTTGCCGAAGATCGGGATGCCCGGCCGGTCCTTCTGGTTGCCCGCGCCGGTGTCGAACAGCACGCGCTGGCCGTCGACCTCGAGCAGCCAGCTCTGCAGGAACGCGTAGAGGCAATCGGCGTCCGCGCGGTAATAATCCGGCGTCAGCGGGTCGACGACGCGCCGGAAGTCCGCCTCGTCGAAGCCGACGAAGAAAGCCGAGGGAGGCAGGAAGTTACCCTGCCACTCCTCGACCCTCCGGACACGCACATCGCCTATCTGCACCGTGTCCATCGCGTTCGCCAGCCCGCGCCTAGAAGTTGTAGGCGACGGTCAGGCCGTACGTGCGCGCCGGCAGCAGCGAGCCGACACGGATGCTGCCGTACAGCGGGGCCGTGATGATGTTGTTGCTGTAGACGGTCTCGTCGGTTGCGTTGCGCACCCAGCCCGTGACCGACCACTTGCCTTCACCGCCCTCGTAGCCCGCGCTCGCGTTCAACATTCCGTATGCGCCCTGCACCGCGTCGCTGTTGTTGAACTCGGTGAAGTACACCTTGTCCTGGTACGAGGCGTCGAGGTGGCCGAGGATGGCGCCGCTGGCGGACACCGGATGATGCAGATCGAGCGCCGCGTGCAGCGTGTACTTCGGCGCATTCTGCAGGTAGTTGCCCTTCAGGTTGACCAGCGCGAAGCCCTGCCGGTAGTCGCCGGTGACGAAGTCCGTGTACTTTGCATCCAGCCAGGTGCCGTTCAGGCTGGCGGTGACGTCCTCGGTGAGGCGGCTGATCAGTTCGACCTCGAGGCCATAGTTGCGCGCCGAAGCCGCGTTGATGGTCTCGACGACGCTGTTCTCGTTGACGAAGCCGACCTGGAGGTTGGAGTAGTCGTAGTAGAACGCCGCGGTGCGCAGCGAGGCGCGGCCGTCCGCGAACGGCGTCTTGTAGCCGACTTCGAAGGCCTTCACCGTCTCCGGGTCGATGACCGGGTTGGTGCTGCCGACGTTGATGACGCCGGACTTGAAGCCCTCGGTGTACTGCGCGTAGAGCAGGCCGCCGCCATCCAACTTGTATTCGAGCAGCAGCTTGGGCGTCCAGTCATCCCACGACTTCTGCTTGTCGGTCGAAGTGACGGGCGGCACGAGCAGGTCGAATTCGAAATAGCCCGTGCCCTTGCGCTTCTCGTAGTTGTAACGCACGCCGGCCGTCAGCGCGAACTTGTCGGTGAAGTCGTACTTGCCTTCGACGAACGCGCCCCACGCGTCGATCGTGACGTCGCCGTTCTGCCAGTAGTTCAGGCTGTCGAAAGCGTTCGCCGGAAAACTGGTGCCGTTCAGGAAGTTCGCCAGCACCGCAAAGTTGGTCAGCGGCACCTTGACCTCGCCGTGCAGGTCCTCGTGGAAGTAGTTGGCGCCCAGGAGCCAGTTGATGGGTCCGCCCTTCCCGGTGACCGTGACGTCCTCGCCCCAGGACTTGCTGTTCTCGGTGTAGTTGTTCACGCCGAACATGTTGACGTCG
>Ga0209048_10002022_pt1 | contig 20389 bp, 14 predicted proteins | sample FrelakmetCRP12CR_FD_187146 | JGI IMG/M metagenome (GOLD analysis project Ga0209048, IMG submission 187146) | Freshwater lake sediment microbial communities from the University of Notre Dame, USA, for methane emissions studies - CRP12 CR (SPAdes)... | ecosystem: Environmental > Aquatic >... | reverse complement strand
CGATCTGGATCGCCCCTGAGCCGCTCCCACCAAGTTGCCCGACCACGTCGGTCAGGATCGACTGCGCTCCGGCCGGCACGTAGACCGTGTTGGTCACGACGCCGCCGCTGCCGTAGAAGCTGAGCTGGACGTTGGCTATGACGCTGCCAATGTTGAGCAGGCCGAGGTCGCTGCGCCACTGGCTCTGGTTGAGGCCAGAGTTGTGGCTCGCCACCGGGACCCAAACCGCAGCCGTGGTGCCCACAGCTGCTTGATTCGCGGTGAACAACTGCCCCGCGACCGTGATCGTGCCGGAGCGCGCCCCGCCAGTATTGGCGGCCACCGAAAAGCCGACCGCCCCGTTACCGGTGCCGCTCGCGCCGGAGGTGATGCTGACCCACGCCACCTGCGAGGCCGCAGTCCACGCGCAGCCAGCAGGTGACGTCACAGTGAAGCTTCCGGTCCCACCCAATGCCGGGAGACTCGCGCTTTGAGGGGCGAGCGAGTACGAGCATGCTTGTACAGCCTGGGTGACGGTAAAGGTCTGCCCCGCGACCGTGATCGTGCCGCTGCGTGCTACACCCGTGTTGGTGTCCACCGAGTAGGACACCGACCCGTTGCCGGTACCGCTGATCCCGGCGGTGACGTGGATCCAGCCAGCGTTGGCGGTGCTGCTCCAGGTGCAGCTTGGATCGCTGGTCTGGACGTTGATCGTTCCCGTCCCTCCCGGAGCCGGAATGGTGGCGCTCGATGGGTTGATCGCAAAGGTACACGCGACGCCGCTCCCTCCTGGTCCGCCAAAGTAGAAATAGGTGGACCAGTTGGTGTCCGTGCTCGAGGACAAGAGCAGGTCGTAGTAACCGTGATTGGTGGCGTCCGCGGTGAGACCCCCCGCGTAGTAGCCGTTGCCGTTGGTGTCCCAGTAGTCGATCTTTTTGATGTACGCGGCGTGCTGCCACCCCTCCGAAGGGAACCGGCCGCTACCCATCTGAGTGGTCGTGTGTACGCCGTTGATGGCGTCGTTCACGATCTCTCCGCCGAAGTCGATCTTGTCCGAGAAGTTCGCCAGGCCGGTGGCGTTGAAAAGAGAGTTTGGGTAGTAGCCCACCCACGTGTCGTTCAGCTTGAGCCACCAGTGTTGCGAGGCAGGGTCGCGATAGACCTGCAGGGTGATTTGGAACTGCGAGCCCCCGATCGAGCTGTAACTCGTGAAAGACCCTCCTATAACCACGCTCGAATCGGTCTGAACGAAACGGTTGCAGCCGAGGTTGTAGCACCCCGAGCCGGACGTGTACGCAGCCGATGTGGAGTAGATGAAGATGTGGGCTTTCGAGTCGCCGTAGAGATTGCGACATACCTGCCACCCGGCCTCGACCGTCTGAAGCGTATTGTCCGAGAAGTTGCCACGCGTTACCCACAACTGAGAAAGTGAAAACTCGTCGTCCTGCTGCACGAACGGTGACCACAAATTGAAGTCAGCCGCTGATCCAATGTTGTTGACCCACTGATAGGCGTGTGCGTACTCGTGGTTGGTCGGCGGCGTGGCCGGGGGGTCTAGCGCAAATTGCCCGCTCGCGGTGGTTCCTGGCGCGAGCGAGTCGTGGGTGGGGCCCTGGCTGGGTTGGTCCGCCGGGAGCGTGCCGGCAGGCGCCTCTTGTCGGCCGTCGGGGTATTTTTGGAAGATGTCGGCAAGCCGGTGAAAGTGGTACAGGTTCTGAAGCTTAGGAATCAGCTTTGGGAAGGTCAGGGCGGGACAGGCCCGCACCTGGCTGTCGGCGTCCATTGACCCGTCGAGACCAAAGAGGTTTCTCAGCTCGATCGTGCCCTCGGAATGAGTTCCCGGCGATGCGCCGGCTTCCCGCGGGGGCTGGAGTGGTGCCGTTGTCGGGGCTGCTCCGGCCGGGACGCTTTGGGCCAGCGCGCGCTGGCTTGAGACGTCAACGCAGCGGATATATTCGCCCGCCGCGGTGTGGAACGAATGAACGGTGGTGCCGTCGCTGACCAGTTCCTGGTAGTAGCCGGTGATGCGCTTGAACTCGTCGAGCGACTCGACGCGAAAAGTGCTGTCGGTGCGTCTCGAGCTCTCGAAGGCACTTTGCCACTCCGCGTCACTTTGCCAGGGGGCGCTCGATGGATTCTGAGCGGAGGCGACGACGGCCTGAAACAGGAGGCACGTGCCCACCACCAAGACCCGTAGAAGACATACCGCTTCAGGCGTCGGTGGTTTGCCCATCATCCCCTCCCGTGAGCGGCGACGTCGCCCGGCGACAGCCAGTGCACGCCATTGCTCATATCCGTGTCGGGCCACGCGGCCCAGCTCACCACCCCGCAACCCCACGCCACCATGAATCGGAGTTGGCTTTTCATCGCGCTTCTCTTTCCCTGCCAGGGCCGCGGAAGCCCCTGCCCGTGCTCGCTTCGCTGGGCCGTGGGGTCGCTGACATTACTTCTGGCCCGGCGGTGATCGCCGCCGTCAAGGTGACGAGACACGAAGCAAGCAGTTCTCTCATTCGATCCTCGTTCCAAACGGCAGAAGCGTTGCTGCTCTGAAGTGCTCCCCTCACGTCAAGCTACCAGATTGAGTTGCTGGCCCTACAGGTACGACATGATATAGGTACCAAATAAGTGCCTTTTCGACCCCGCACCAGCAGCCGTGGCAGGGGGGTGCCGCGGGTCGTTCATTGCCCTATCTCGTCAGGCTTCGATGCGTGATCCGGCGCGGCCGCGTGACAGCGCTTGCGGTCTTCATCGTACTCGGCGAAGCTGCTGTCGCAGAAGGCGCGCGGACGGCAACGTGTAGATCTGGCCCGATGCACAGCCCGCCGCCTCCTTGGCCGTGACCGTGAACGTGAAGATTCCAGTCGCCGCTTAAACAAGGCCGCAGCCGGACTGTCCAGGCCCAGCCACGGTGGCGGCCACCTCAAAACGCTACCTACTGCTGCATGGCGACCGTCGTCGGATCGTTGGTGATGTTGTCAATCACCGAAGCAAACCCGAATACCCCAGACCCCGACTGCACCGTGATCTTGGCGTACCCACGGTCCATCGCCGTCTGCCCAGCCCAGTTCAGGAACGGCTGTGTCACCTGCGCCCACTGACCTGCAGCCAACGATGACACCGTGTAGAAGGCGAGCTTGGTCCCCGCTCCGTTGAAAAGCTCCACCAGCACCGTCGCACTCCCAGTGCCCGTGTTGACCAACCCGATGTTGCACCGGTACGAGGCGTTCTCGCTCAATCCCGCAAGGTACGCGCTCTGACCCGCACTCAGCCCGCCGCTGGAGGCCCCCGTCGGGTAGTCCTGCCCCTGCGTGCCACCTGCATAACAGCTCGCACTGGACGAAACCTGGTTATAGCTGCGCGCCGTGACCTTGAGCGGCTGGTCCGAAACGATCTGGATCGCCCCTGAGCCGCTCCCGCCAATCTGCCCGACCACATCGGTCAGGATCGACTGCGCCCCGGCCGGCACGTAGGCCGTGTTGGTCACGACGCCGCCGCTGCCGTAGAAGCTGAGCTGCACGTTGGCTGTGATGCTGCCGGTGTTGAGCAGGCCAAGGTCGCTGCGCCACTGGCTCTGGTTGAGGCCGGGGTTGTGACTCGCCACCGGCACCCAAACCGCAACCGTGGTGCCCACAGCCGCCTGATTCGCGGTGAACGACTGCCCCGCGACCGTGATCGTGCCGGAGCGCGCCCCGCCGGTATTGGCGGCTACCGAAAAGCCGACCGCCCCGTTACCGGTGCCGTTTGTGCCGCTGGTCAGCGTGATCCAGCCGGCGCCGCTGGTGGCGGCCCACGAGCAGTTGCTGCCAGAGGTAACCGTCACACCGATGCTCCCCGTCCCGCCGCTGGCGGGGAACGACTGCGAGGTCGGCTGGATCGAGAAGCTGCACGATCCGGCGGTCACCGAAAGAGATACCGTGGCGCCGTGGCTGGCCGAGCCGCCAGAACCTGTGACGGTCACCGTGTATGTCCCCGTTGGTGTCGCGCCGCTCGGGGCAAGTGTGAGCACGGAGCTCCCGGCCCCTGGTGCGGGGATCGAGGCGGGATTGAACGACGCCGTTGCTCCTGCAGGAAGGCCGGAAGCCGACAGCGCGACGGCGTTGTTGAAGCCGCCCGACACCGTGGTAGTGACGGTTGTGGTCGTCGAACCGCCTTGACCTGCCGTCACCGACGTCGGCGACGCGGCGATCGTGAAGTCCGCTGCCGGCGCCGCGGGCTGGCTCCAGAGCTGTCCGTAGATGTCGTAACTGCCAGCGCGGAAGTCCTGCCACACGAGGAGAAACTCGTTGGTCGAGGTCTCCCCGGTAAGCTCGACGTAGGACTGGATCTCGGTTGACGTGCTCACCGGGAAAGCCGCATTCGTAGGGGTACCGGCTTCGGGGACGCGGCGTGCGTAGATGTCCCAGTCCGTCGTAGTGCCCGGCTGCTGCCATGTCACGAGGAAGCCCAGGTTCTTAACGTCGTAGGCCACCGCCGGTAAAGCCTCCGTTGCAGCGGTGCTCACGATGGGAAAGTCAGTCCCGACGAACGACCCGTTGGCATCGAGGTGCTGGCCGTAGACGTCGGCGCCGGAGCGGGTATCGCCCCAGACGAGGAGGTAGTCGTTGCCGGAATCGCCGTACGCGACGGAGAACCCCTGCTTGTCGCCAGTGCCGGTGGCGAGCCCTAGGTTACCCCCAACCAGCGTTCCCGAGGCGCTCACACGCTGGCCGTATACGTCAGCGCGGCTGTTGCGAGAGTCCTGCCAGATGACCAGGTACTCGTTGTTCTTGCGGTTGTAGGCGAGCCGCGCCTGCCCGCAGGTGGCTATACTCGCGCTGATGACGAACCCGGATCCCAGAAGCGACCCTGCCGGAGACACGCGCTGGCCCCAGATGCGCCACAAGTTGTTGGTGTACGCCTGCCACACCACCAGGTACTCGTCCGAGACCGAGTTGTAGGCGACCCGCGGGCTACCCTCGTTGCCGGCCTGCGAATCGCGCGAGACCACTAACGGGGACCCGCGCAAGTCGCCGCCCCCTCCCAACCGCCGCGCGTAGATCTCGTAGCCTATAACTTGTGACGGCATCGCCGCCCAAACCACCAAGTACTCGTCCGCCTTGGAATCGTAGGCCACCGCCGGGTCCCCGTACAGCATCACGCTGGGGTCGTTGCCAATTGCAATCTCATTTCCTACCAGGCTGCCAGTGGCCGAGACGCGCCGGCCGTAGATCCAGTAGTCGGAGCCACTGCGGTAGTCCATCCACACCGTCAGGAACTCGTCGCGGGCCGAGCCGTACGCCACTGTCGGGAGCTCCTGGCCCTTCCTTCCCCTGGCGACTGTGATAACGGAACCTCCGAGCTTGGCGCTGCTTTGGACGATCTGCCCGAGAATATCGGGCTCGGTGGTCTGGCCGTTGTCCGTAAAGGTCACCAGGTAGTCAGAAGACCCCGTGTGCGCGGCAACTGCGGGGTTCGTGCGCGTGTTGTTCCAATCCCGGACAGAAAATTGGCTCCCAACCGTGCCGTTCCCCGAGACGAGACAGGCGTGAATTTGAAGGAGACCACCCCCGTTGGTGTCGGTCTCGTACGCGACCGCAAATTGCGATGTCGTGTCGAGACCGGCCACGACCGGGTAGTAGTCGTTGTAGGTGCCCGCGTAGATCGCGAAATCCGAACCACTCGCAAGAAAAGTCTGCCCCACGAGGCGGCCGTAGATGTCCCAGGTCTGCAAGCTGCGCCCGTCGTGCCAGACAACGAGGAAGAGGCCGGCGCCAGCGCTGTAGGCGACCCGCGGAAATCTCTGGTGGCCGGAGGCCGAGGATATCGTCAGCTTCGGGTAGACCTGGATGTCCTTTGTGACCCCGATGCCCATCACGTCATACCAACCTCCGACCACCTGCTCCCAGGCCACGAGAAAGTTGCCGGTGGCGGGGCTGAACGCGATGTCGGCGGAGGCTGCAAAGCCCACTGCGTCGGTAAGCAGCAACACCGTTGTGACCGGGTTCCCGGATGTATCGTAACTGCGCGCAAGGATGTGGCTGTTGCCGTCCCCTGGGTCGTTGGTCCATACCACGATGCACCGGCCGCTTCCACACGCAACACGGCTTGCGGAGGCGCTCGGTCCCGGCGTGTTCACAGTGATCACACTGCCAAGTGGCGAACCGGTGGACGAGAAACGCTGCAGGCGCACGTTCCCGACACTGCCCGAGCCAAAGTCTGACCACGTCACCCAGTACTGATTCCCTGTGGCGTCGTAGGCGACGCTCGGGGCGATCTGAAGGCCAGGGTCCTGATTGATGGCGAAGATGCTCCCGCTTGGCGAACCCGTGGCCGAGACGAACCGGCCAAAGATGTCGTAGTTGGTTGCGCTAGCGACCGCGTGCCACACCACAAGGTACTGGCTGCTATTCGGGTTGTAGGCGATGTTCGACTTGTCAAGCGACTCGGTGTTGCTGACGTCGTCGGGGTAGTTGGAGATCGGGAAGTTGCCGCCGATAAGGCCCCCGGCATCGTCGGCCAGCGCACTGACCCCCATCTCGTCGACTGCGCCACTCCCCAGGCCGCCGTGCAGCGGTCGCCTCGCCGCTGGGAAATCCCCGAGGAGCGAGCACAGCGGGCGCTGCTCGGGGGGGAGATCCTGGCAACGGTCGGTACCCAGGCGGATGCCCGTGCCGACTCCCCAGGGGCCTGCGACGAACCCGCTCGAGTTCCCCGAACCTAGATCTCGCACGGGGCTGCTCTCGGTGCCGGGCGCGACGAGCGCCACGGGTGAGGACGAAGCCCCAGTTGCCGCGAGCGGAGCCGCTGCCTCCGCGGTGAGAGCGAATGAGCTCATGCACAAAGCAACCAAAGCCAGGATGAGGGCGGAACGGGTTGTCATGACGGACCTCCTTCATAGGTCGTGAAGGCCACGTCGGGGGGACGATGTGAAACGCGGTTCCCAACAAGGCCGGGCGCGGTCTTCGAGTCGTCCTGAGGCGATGCTATCGTCAGTCGGTAGAACTGTCCAGCGTCAGGCCGGCTTCTGGCGTGCGATCCTGTACGAGCAAGGCGTCGCGGACAAGAAGCGAAGAACGGTCAACTAAGACGTCGCCGCGACCTTCAGTCTGACCCCCCAGGCTGGTAGGCCGGCGGTTAGTGAGGTGTCACACTTCCTATGAGCCTTTGCTCCTCTTGGGCCACTTCTCTGCGATCCCCAACCGCGCTGGCCCGACTTGTCCCACGGATGCTGGTGCCAAAATTCTGGGGCGTGTCTCGGTGCTTGTGTTCCGGCGCTCGCTTGCGGCCTATATTCTCAAAGTCGATACGCGCCCCGCGTGGCGCCGCATTCCCTTGTGCTCTTGGCGCTGCGCACGGCCGCGTGCGCTGGCGGGCCGGTACAAGAATCTGCAGCCAAGGTCATCGCAGCAGGTGCAAGGTGATGAGCGTGAGGCCAATGCCGGCGAGGATGCCGGCGGCGAAAAGAAGCCCCCGAAATGGCCATGAGGCTGAGGACGCCAACGCTCTCGGCGTCGAGATGATCGCATTGAGACCGAAAGCGAGATCGAGCGCGGCCTGAAAGCGCTCTTTCGGCTCCTTGGCGAGACAGCCGGAGACGAGCGCCGCAAGCGCGGGGGGGATGGCTTTGCCGTGGGTGACGAGTGGGGGTGGCTCGTCGCGGAGGATTGCAGCCATCGTCGCCGCGACGCCAAGACGCGAGAACGGCGCCCGACCGCTGAGCATCTCGTAGAGCACACAGCCGAGGCAGAAGATGTCGGAACGGGCGTCGACTGGCTCGCCACTGACCTGTTCGGGCGACATATAGACCTTGGTACCGACGAAGACACCCTCCTTCGGCACCCTGACGCCCGCGCCCAAGTCACCTTGGGTGAGCCGGGCGAGCCCGAAATCGAGGATCTTCACGCCGCCATCAGCGAGCAGAAACACGTTCGCCGGTTTGAGGTCGCGGTGCACGATGCCGCGCGCGTGCGCTGCAGCAAGCCCCTGAGCGATGGCAGAGGCGATCGCGGCCGCCGTGCGCCACGGCAACGCGCCTCGGCGCAGCCGCTCGTCCAGGGTTTCCCCGACGAGCAGCTCAGTGACCGCGAAGCGCACGCCTTGCGCTTCGCCGAAGTCGTAGATGCCGAGGATATTGGGGTGCGAGAGCAAGGCCAGCGTGCGCGCCTCGCGCTCGAAGCGCAGCAGTTCATCGCTGTCCTGACGCAGGTGACCAGCGACGATCTTCAGCGCCACGTCACGTCCGAGCCGCTCGTCACGCGCGCGGTAGATCTCCCCCATGCCGCCCACGCCGAGCAGGTCGGTTATCGAATACGCACCCAGCTTGGTCCCCGCCGCAAACGTCATGAGGGTCTCCCCGTGAAAACTGTTGATCGCATCCGGCGCCGCAAGCATACCTCCGGCGCGCACGGTGGTGGCTGCGCTCGCGCTACCATGGCGCGCCAGGAGGCGCATGGGGCACCGGTTGAGCGACACGGCCGCCACCACGCGGGGCAGCACGCCGTGAGCCAGGCGGAAGTGCAGGTCCGCCCACGGCGCGGCGGCCTTCCGGCGACCGTTGTCACGCTCGGCGTCGTCAGCCTGCTTACAGACCTCTCGAGCGAGATGATCTACCCGTTGTTGCCAGTCTTCCTCACCACCGTCCTTGGGGCAGGTCCGCAGGTGCTGGGCGTCATCGAGGGCGTGGCAGAGTCGACGGCGGCCCTGCTCAAGGCGTTTTCGGGCGGTTGGTCTGATCGGCTTCGGCGGCGCAAACCGCTCATTCTTGCCGGCTACTCGCTCGCGGGCATGGCGCGCCCGCTCATCGGCCTAGCAGCGAGCTGGCCCGCCGTGCTCGGTCTCCGTTTTGCTGACCGCGTCGGAAAGGGACTGCGCACCTCGCCGCGTGATGCGCTCATCACCGACGCAACCCCGCCCGACCGTCGTGGCGAGGCCTTCGGCCTCCAGCGCTCACTCGACCACGCCGGCGCGGTGGCAGGACCCCTGGTGGCCGCGGCATTGCTCACCGGCGCCGGTCTCTCGCTGCGAGCGGTATTTCTGCTCGCGCTGGTCCCTGCCGCCGTGGTAGTTGTGGTGCTGGTCGGCTGGGTGCGGGAGGCTCCGCGCGCGGCGGTGACGGCCCCGGCAAAGCTGGTCGGTGCGTGGCGCGAACTAGGCCGCCCGATGCACATCATGCTCGCGGCGTTGTTGCTGTTCACGCTCGGCAACTCGACCGACGCGTTCCTGCTGTTGCGCCTGTCGGATGCAGGCGTACCCGCGGCCGGCGTCGCTCTCCTGTGGTCGGCGTTCCACGTCGTGAAGATGCTGTCAACCTATGCGGGCGGCCGCGTCTCGGACAGGCTCGGGCGGCGCCCGATCGTGATCATCGGTTGGGCCTATTACGCCTCCGTCTACCTCGCTTTCGCCCTCGTCGGCTCGCGGGCCGCAGTAATCGTGACGTTCCTCGCCTACGGCCTGTACTACGGGCTCACGGAGCCGGTGGAGAGCGCCTGGGTTGCGGATCTCGCGCCGCCGCACCTACGGGGGGCAGCGTTTGGGCTGTACCACGGCGTGATCGGCCTCACTGCCCTGCCGGCGAGTCTCCTCTTCGGACTCCTCTGGCAAAGGCTCGGCGCCCCCGTCGCGTTCCTCACCGGTGCCGGGCTCGCCCTCGCTGCCACGGTTCTCCTGTCGCTGGCGCCGCGCGGCTCGCCTCGGTCATAGCATCCCGCGCGACCGCCCGCACCAGACCGGAGAGGATGAGCCTGTGTGCAGAGGAGGAGGCCCCAGTAGAACGCGTCCGCCAGGACAGGTGCCAACAGTATGGTCGGCACGAGACGGGTGCCGTCGCCGTCAGGAACGGCCTCCCGCTGCAGCCAGGCCCACCCGGGACGCTTCATCTGGGCCCGCAGGCGTTGCCGGCACGTTGGTTCCACCGCTTCGACACGCGCCAAGTCCAGTGCCTCCCCGGCACTCACCTCGCGCGGATGGCGGTGTTCGCGAGGAACGGATGGATAACGCCTCTGATGATGGCGTTGGCGCGAAGCTCTGTCGTGGGGATCCCCGCATGCCGGATCTCGCCCACCTCCGGGCGGCTCGCGAGGTAGGTCGAGGCCGGACCCGCTTTGGGCATGAGCCCGCCCAGGTACGCGGCAAGACGAATGCCGGCTCCGGCGGCCGCGGGGTCCCCAGCGCGCGGACCGGACTGGGGTGTCGGTGACGCCGCCTCGTGCGGACATCGAGGGGCCCCGGGTCGGGACGCGCTGCTGGGTCGCGGCCCCAGCCCGGACTATTCACGAAGGTGCCTACTGCAGCCGCGGATGTAGTCGCCCTGGCGGGCGTACTCGCGCTTCGCCTCCTGCGGCGTACAGCACAGTACGCCCCGGATTCTCAGCCTGGAGCGAGCGAGGCTCTGCCTCGGGAGCTCGGGGGCGCTGGGGGCTTGAGGCGCCGGTTGGGTGGTTGGGGCGGCGCCGTGCCCCCCGCAGCGTGTTGTCGCCCACCATGACAGCCACCTCCGCATCCTCGCTACGGCCCCTCATGAATAATCCGGGCCAGGAGTCTGGGCGCGCCGCGAGCGGGGGCGAGCAAGCGCCGAGCGGCCGCGCACCCGAGGGGCAACCAAAATCAGTGCACGCGCGGCAGCACCTTGAGGAAGACGGCCTTGCCGTCGCCGGGGGCGTAGAAGTCGGGAAACTCGGTGGCAACGTGGTAGCCGCAGCGCAGGTAGAAGGCGCGGGTAGGCTCGTACTGCGCTCGGGTCGAGGTCTCGAGGTAGATGCGGGTGCGCCCCTCGCGCGCGATCGCGTCCTCGGTGGCGCGCAGGATTTTCTTCCCGAGCCCTTGGCGCTGCGTGCCCGCGTGCACGGCAATCCAGTACAGGTCCGCAGACGCCACCGTCCCCGGGATCGGCCCCCAGCACGCGTAGCCGCGCACCGCACCGTCGTCCTCGAGCACGAGGAAGCGGTAGTGACTGTTTTCGCCCTGCGCAAGGCGGTCGTCGACGAGCTCGAGCGCAACCTGGAGCTCCGCAGCGTTGAAGAACCCGGTCCCCTCGAGGACCTGCTTGAGCGGCTCCCTGTCCTCTGGTCGCAACTCGGTCCGGATGCTCACACCAGCCTCCTCACGCTCCCGGCGAAAATTGCAGTCAGCCTATGCTCAGGCCGGGTCGGCCGCCCGGTGCGCAGCCGCGAGGATACGCCGGACCACCTCCGGAGAAGAAATGCCAGCGTGCGCCGCAGCCGCCATGAAGCCCGCGTCCGGCGCGAGGCAGGGGTTGCTGTTGACCTCGAGGATGCGCGGTGCGCCGTCCTCGTCGAGACGCAGATCCACGCGGGCGTAGCCCGTCAAAGCACAAAGTTCCCATGCCGCGAGCGCGAGCTCACGCAGCCGGGAGAGCAGCGCGGCGTCCTCGGCGCCGGGGAAACGCCGAACGGTGTGGGTCTCCTCGAACGAGCCGCTGGCCCATTTGGCCTCGTAGCCGACCAGCGCCGGCACGTCAGGAGGGAAGTCCAAGAACGCAATCTCGGCGACCGGCAAGGCGTCCACGCCCTTCTCGCCGGCGAGGAGTGAGACGTTGAACTCCCGGCCGGGGAGGAAGTGTTCGACGAGGATGGGTTGATCTGGAAAGCGCGACGCGAGGGCGCGGCCGCGCGCGAGCGCATCGGCCCGCGTCTCGCACACGGGCTTGCCCTCGAGACCGATGGAGGCGTCCTCCCACGCGGGCTTCACGATCCATGGTGGCGGTACGCGATCGAGCACGGCCGGGCGGAGGAGGTCGAGACGGCCACCGTCGGCGATCGGGACGCCGCCATCGCGCAGCAGCGTGCGCGTGGCGATCTTGTCGGTGGTGAGCCAGAGCGCACCGGCCGATGAGCCAGTGAACGACACGCCCAGCAGTTCAAGCGCGCCGGTGGCCCAGGCGTGAAGCTGCGGTCGTCCCGGCGGCGCCTCGAGCAGGTTGAACACGACAGCGCCGCCGAAGCTGGCGGCGTGCTCCCACACACGTCCACCGCTGACAGCCACGGTTGTGCACGGACGGCCAAGGCGCACCAGGCCGGCCTCGACTAGGCGCACCTGATCGAGCACGTCCGCGGTCGAGGCGTCCGCGTCCTCCGCCACGACCGGGTGCGCGATCACGACCCAGCGCAGGCTCAAACTGACTGCCTCTTCCGGGCGCTGGTGACGATTTCGCCGATGAGCTCGCGGTACGGCAGGCCTGCGAGACGCGCCATGATCGGCAGGTCCGAGCGCACTTGGTTGATCCCGGGCAACGGATTGACCTCGAGAAAGTGGAGCGCACCGGCGCCATCGCAGCGGAGGTCCACGCGTGCGGCATCGCGGCACTCGAGCGCGCCGAATACGGCGACCGCGAACGTGCGTGCCGGCTCTGCGAGCGGGTCGTGCTCGAGCAAGCGGTAGCGCACGCGTTCCAGGTACTCGTCCTTGTTGAGCGCGGTATATGCGGCCGCCTCCGAGCGCTCGGTGAAGACGACCTCCATCACACCGAGCACGCGTGCGCCGTCGCCGTGGCCGAGGATGCCGACCGTCACCTCGCGACCGGGCAGAAAGGACTCGACCAGGACGGGCTGTGAGAACGTCCGCAGCATCTCGGCGCATACGGCCGGCAGCTCACGCGCATCGGTCACGAGTGAGCGCCCGGTCACGCCCTTGGAGCTGCCTTCGGCCACGGGCTTCACAAACAAGGGGGGCGCGAGCGTGACCGCGGCGGCCTCCGCCTCGGCGCGCACGACCGCGAAGGGAGCGGTCGCAAGCCCGTGGTCGCGCACGACGCGCTTGGCGAGCGCCTTGTCGAGCGTCAACGCGCACGTGAGCGGATCAGCAAACGTGTACGGCTGCTCGTAGAGCTCGCACAGCGCAGGCACCTGTGCCTCGCGCGCACGGCCCCGCACGCCTTCCGCGATGTTGAAGACAAGACCCCAGCGCTCGCCAGCGACGAGCCTGCGTGCGAGCTCGCGCCCGCGCCCGATGCGCTCAGTGCGGCAGCCAAGCTTGGCGAGCGCACTCTCGAGGCCAGCGATGGTGTCCACGCTGTCGAACTCGAGCGCCGCCTCGGGGCTGAACCCGGCGGCGAGGTAATCCTCCTTGAGGTCGTAGCAAAGCCCGACGGTGAGTGCCATGCCTCAGGCGTGATCCCGCGGATCGGTGTAGCTGTAGCGCTCGCCTTGCCAGTTGCGTAGTGTGGCGACACCGCCCTCATACCCGAGAACGGTCTCCATTTGGATTGGCACCTTGCCGCCGCCACCGGGGGCGTCGATCACGTAGGTCGGCACCGCATAGCCGCTGGTGTACCCGCGCAGCCCGGCGATCAGCTCCATCCCCTTGCGCACCGAGGTGCGCAAGTGGCTGGTCCCCACCACCGGGTCGCACTGGTACAGGTAGTACGGGCGCACCCGGAGCTTGAGCAAGCCGTGGAAGAGGTCCTTCAGCGTCTTGACGTCGTCGTTGACGCCCCTCAGCAACACCGTCTGCGAGCCGAGCGGGATGCCACCGTCCGCGAGCATGTCGCACGCCTGTGCGACCTCAGGGGTGAGCTCGCGGGCGTGGCAGAAGTGCAGTGATAGCCACACGCGGTGGCGGCGCAGCACCGCGACGAGCTCCGGCGTGATGCGTTGCGGCAGAAAGCTCGGCACCCGCGAGCCAATCCGAACAAACTCAATGTGGGGGATCGCGCGCAGGCGGCCGAGAATGTCGTCGAGGCGGTCCTCCGACATCAGCAGCGGGTCACCGCCGGAGAGAAGCACATCGCGCACCTCGGTGTGCTCTCGGATGTAGTCAATGATCGCGTTCACACGCAGCGGCAGCGGCTCAAGCTCGCCCTGGCTCACCAGTCGCGAGCGCGTGCAGTAGCGGCAGTACGAAGCGCAGGTATCAAGGGCGAGCACGAGTACCCGGTCGGGGTAGCGGTGCACGAGCCCAGGCACCGGCGAGTCGTGGTCCTCGCCGCAGGGATCGACCATGTCGCCCGGACCGACGATGACCTCGTCCTCGCGCGGCACGACCTGCATCCGGATCGGGCAATGCGGGTCGCTCGGGTTGATCAGCTCGGCGAAGTGCGGCGTCACGGCGAGCGCGAACTTCTCGTGCGACAGCACAAGGCCGCGCCGCTCCGCGGGCGTGAGATGCAGGAGTTGCTCGAACTGCTCGGGTTTGCTCAGACGGCGCCGCATCTGCCAGCGCCAGTCGTTCCAGCGCGCGGCGTCGTAGGTCTCGCCGAAGATTCGGCAGATCTCCTCACGCCGCGCGCTTGCTAATAGGGGATCCGCTGCTGCCACGTTTGTTGTCATTGCTCTTGCGCTCCAGGAAGGTAGGATTTTTCGCCTCTAGCAAGGCGCGGGCCAACTGCGGTCACGGCCTCGAACCGCTTCTTGCTTGCTCTTTTGGCCATCCGGAAGCGGCCCGGCGGGAGCGCCATCGTGGGCGGCGGGAGCATGGCTCTCGTCCCTTTAGGCGCCCATCCCGCCAGAACCGCACCGCAGCCACATCCGCATCCGCACATGCGACGCGACCGCGACGGGCGTTTTCGTGGTGGGAAAAGCAACCGCGGCCGCGTCTGGGGATACCTCTGACGGGGCCGCGGAGAATCTGCTCGCGGGGTTGGTACTACTTGGAGGTCGGTCTGGTGAGACTTCGCTATCCATCCGTGATCAAGATAGGGCACATATCACCGTTGTCAAGGGGGTCGGCCCGCCCGGACTCGCGTGCGTCGCTTCAGCCGTGCGATGCTGGCAACGTGACGCCGTTCGGCCGAGCCGCAATCGTCTACGTCGACGAGAGGCTTGTCGTGCTCGACAAGCCCGCCGGTGTCAGCCTCGCCACCCGCCGCACCGAGCCGAACGCCGCCGTCGCGCGGCTACTCGCGACACTGCCCGCGAGCGAGCGTGAATCCTACGGGCTTCATGCCGACGACCTCCTCCTTGCCCACCGGCTTGACCTCGGCACGTCGGGGCTCGTGCTGATGGCGCGCGACGCGGAGGCACACCGCGAGCTGGTGCGCTCCTTCAGCACGCACCGCATCGGCAAGACCTACCTCGCGCTCGTGTGGGGGCGGCCGCGGCCGCGCACCGGCCAGTGGGCCTGGCCGCTCGGGCCGAACCGCGACGATCGCCGCCGTATGCGCGTGGATCCCGCGGGCCGGCAAGCGCTCACCTCATACCACGTGCTCGCCGCAGCGCCCCACGTCAGCCTGCTCGCGCTCACCCCGCACACTGGCCGCACGCACCAACTGCGCGTCCACGTCGCGTACGCCGGCCACCCCATCGTCGGTGACGACCTCTACGGCGGGCCGCGCCAGCGCGGCGTACGCGATGCCGCGCTGCGCAGACATCTGGAGCCCGCGTTCCTGTTCCTGCATGCATGGCGTCTCGAGCTTCCAGCCACCGCCGCGACGGCCGAGTTGCGTCTGCAGGCCGCACTGCCCGAGGCGTTCGCCGCTGCGCTCGCCGCGCTCGCGATCCCCGCGCCGGCCTAGCCCTGCACGGCGGTACAATTCGCGGCGACGAGGAGGAAACCATGATCGAGGCCATCCGCAAGCATCTGGGCGACAAGAGCCCCCTGCTTGAGTACACCTGCACGGGGATTGCGAAGGAGTTGCTGCACCTGCCCGGACCGGACTTTGTCGACCGGGTCGTAGCCAGGAGCGACCGTCCGACCGGCGTGCTGCGCAGTCTGAACTCGATGTTCAACAACGGCCGGCTTGCCGGTACTGGCTACCTCTCGATCCTGCCCGTCGACCAGGGGATCGAACATTCCGCGGCCGCCTCGTTTGCCCCCAACCCGATCTACATGGACCCGGCGAACATCGTCCGGCTCGCGCTCGAGGGCGGCTGCAACGCGGTCGCGTCAACGCTCGGGGCGCTCGGTTCGGTCGCGCGCTCGTACGCGCACAAGATCCCGTTCATCGTCAAGATCAACCACAATGAGACGCTCACCTACCCCCCCATTTACGACCAGACGTTGTTTGCATCCGTGGAGCAGGCGTTCGAGATGGGCGCAGCCGCGATCGGCGCAACGATCTACTTCGGTTCGGCGGAGTCACGCCGCCAGATCCAGGAAGTCTCCGAGGCGTTTCAGCACGCACACGAGCTCGGCATGTTCACCGTGCTGTGGTGCTACCTGCGCAACCCGGCCTTCAAGAAGGACGGCGTTGACTATCACGTCGCGGCCGACCTCACCGGTCAAGCGAACCACGTTGGCGTCACGATCGAAGCCGACATCATCAAACAGAAGTTGGCGGAGAACAACAACGGCTACGGCGCGATAAAGTTCGGTTACACGAGCCCGCTCGTGTACGACAAACTCGCCACCGACAACCCGATCGAGTGGACGCGCTGGCAGGTGGCGAACTGCTTCATGGGACGCTCGGGCCTAATCAACTCGGGCGGCGCCTCGGGCAAGAACGACCTCGCGCAGGCCGTAGTCACCGCGGTGATCAACAAGCGCGCCGGCGGCATGGGTCTGATCTCCGGCCGCAAGGCATTCCAGAAGGCCATGAACCAGGGCGTCGAGCTTCTGCACGCTATTCAGGATGTCTACCTCTGTCCCGAGGTCACGGTCGCGTGATCGTGCTCCATGCCGGCCCGACCGTGCTGCCGTCGGGTCTGGAAGCCAACCCGTTGCGGCCACGAGCCGCGCCGCTGCGTGCACTCGTCGTGGCAACGAAAAGCCCGCTCCCGCCCATCGGCGGCGAAAACCTGGTCCTCAACTCGCTGCTCGAGTGTCTCGTCTCTGCCGGCGTGGAGGGACGTGTCGTCGCGCCGTGGGGGCGTAAGGAGGTCTCATGCTGCGTAACCCTGTCGTGCTCATCACCGGCGCTTCCGGCGAGATCGGCCACGGCCTGATCACCCACCTCACCGACAAAGGTGACCGGCCCGTTATCACGCTCGATGTCAAGGCGCTCCAGCCGGCGCTTGCCCCCAGGGTCGAGCGCGAGTTCGTCGGCTCGATTCTCGATCGCAACCTGCTCGAGCGCATCCTCGCCGAGTTTGAGGTGGATCAGGTTTTTCACCTCGCGGCACTGCTTTCGACCCGCAGCGAGTTCACGCCCATGGCGGCGCACGAGGTGAACGTCGAGGGCACGCTCCGCCTGCTCGAGTTTGCGCAGAACCAAGGCGCGTCGCACGGACGCACCGTGGTTTTCATGTACCCGTCCTCGATCGCTGTGTATGGGCTCCCCGACCTCGCCACCAAGGCGCGCACCGGCAAGGTTCAGGAGGACCAATTCACCAACCCGATCACCATGTATGGCTGCAACAAGCTCTATTGCGAGCAGCTCGGCCGCTACTACACACGCCACTACAAGCAGCTTTCTCCAGAGACGCTCTCCGGCAAGGTGGACTTTCGCTGCCTGCGCTTTCCAGGCCTGATCTCGGCAATCACGGTTCCCTCCGGGGGCACCTCGGACTACGCGCCCGAGATGATCCATGCGGTGGCGCAGGGCAAGCCGTACGCGTGCTTCGTGCGCCCGGATGCGTGCATTCCTTTCATGGCGATGCCGGATGGCGTCGCAGCGCTGCTGCGCCTTGCAGCTGCGCCCCGCGGTCACCTCACCCGCACTGTCTACAACGTCGGCGCGTTCAACCCGTCCGCCGGCGAGATCCGGCAGCTCGTGCTCGCGGCGTTCCCGGGCGCCGAGATCACGTTTCAGCCCGACCTGAAGCGGCAGGCCATCGTGGACTCGTGGCCCGCTGACGTAGACGACTCCTCGGCTCGGAGCGACTGGGGCTACGCGCCGCAGTACGACCTCACACGCGCCTTCTCCGAGTACCTGATCCCGACCATCCGACAGCGCTACCGCCAGCTCTAGTCTGCCGGAGGCGCTGGCGTAAGGCCCCAGACCTGGGAGGCGTACTCGCGGATCGCCCGGTCGGAGGAGAACTGGCCCATCGCCGCAATGTTGCGGATCGTCTTTGCGGCCCACGCCTGACGGTCGCGGAAGAGCAGCGCTGCCTTTTCCTGCGTCTCGGCGTAGGCGCGGAAGTCCGCGAGGTGGAAATAGCGATCGCCATGCTCCATAAGCGAGGACCAGACCTCGCGCAGCACGCTACGGTCACCGCCGACGAAAACGCCGTCATGAAGCGCGTCGATTACCGCCGCCAGCTCGCCGTCCCGGCGGTAGAGCTCCCAGGGATCGTAGCGTCCCGTAGTGCGCAACTCCTCGACCTGATCCGCGGTGAGGCCGAAGATGAAGATGTTGTCTTTCCCCACCGCGTTCCGGATCTCGATGTTGGCGCCATCGAGCGTTCCGATCGTGAGCGCGCCGTTGAGCGCCAGTTTCATGTTGCCCGTTCCGGAGGCCTCCATGCCGGCGGTCGAGATCTGCTCCGAGAGATCGGCGGCCGGAATGATTTTCCCGGCGAGCGTCACCCGGTAGTCGGGGAGGAACACGACGTTGAGCTTGCCGTTGGCGTCCTTGTCGGCGTTGACGACCGCGGCGACCGAATTGATGAGCTTGATGATGAGCTTTGCCATCCGGTAGGCAGGAGCAGCCTTGGCGCCAAAGATGAACGTGCGCGGTGTGAACGCGCCGTCCGGGTCCTGCTTGAGGCGCCGGTACAAGGCAACGATGTGCATGACGTTGAGGAGCTGGCGCTTGTACTCGTGCAGGCGCTTGACCTGGACGTCGAAGAGCGAGTCCGGATCCACGTCAACGCCGCAGAGCCTCTGAATCACGCCCGCAAGCTCCGCCTTGTTTGCCCGTTTGATGGCGAGGATCTCGTTTTGAAACGCGGGGTCGTCGGCAAGCGGGAGCAAGGCCTGCAGACGGTCGAGGTCGCGTGACCAGCCGTTGCCGATGCGGGCCGTGATCGCCGCCGCCAAACGCGGGTTGCACTGCGCAAGCCAGCGCCGCGGCGTGATGCCGTTGGTGATCGCGATGAACCGGTCGGGCCACATCTCGGCGAAGTCGCGCGCGAGGTTCTGCTTCATCAACGTGGTGTGGAGCTTTGACACGCCGTTGACGCGGTGGCTGCCGACGATCGCCAGGTGTGCCATACGGAACCTGCGCTCGCCGTCCTCGTGCACAAGCGAAACCCGGCGCAGCCGGTCGAGGTCGCCCGGATAACGGACGCTCACCTCGTCGAGGAAACGCTTGTTGATGTCGTAGATGATCTGCACGTGGCGCGGCATGAGGTGCTGCATCAATCGTACGGGCCAGGTTTCGAGCGCCTCCGGCAGGAGCGTGTGGTTGGTGTAGCCGCAGCTTGCCTGCGTGAGCGCCCACGCTTTCTCCCACGGCAGATGTGCCTGGTCAAGAAAGACACGCATGAGCTCGGCGATCGTAAGCGCCGGGTGGGTGTCGTTGAGCTGGAAGGCGACCTTTTCCGGGAACAGATCCCAACGCTCGCCGTGGCGCGCGACGAAGCGGCGCACGGCGTCGTGCACCGAGCATGCGACGAGGAAGTACTCTTGCGTCAGGCGCAGCTCGCGCCCGGTCTCGGCGACGTCCGAGGGGTAAAGCACCTTGGTGATCGCTTCGGCCTTCTCCCGCCCCTCGACGGCGCGCAGGAAGTCCCCCTGCGAGAAGATCTCAAAGTCCAGTTCGTCGCTCGCTTCAGCCTTCCATAACCGCAGGACCGAAACCGTGTTCGTGCCGTGGCCGGCGACGTGTACATCGAAGGGAACGCCGTAGAGCACGCGGGCGCCGGTCCAGACCGCCGATGTCGTCGCCTGTCCGCTCGCCACCATCTCCACCCAGCCTCCGATCGGGACCGGGACGCGCAGGTCCGGGCGAGCGATACCCCAGCTAAAGCCGCCCTTCAGCCATGGGTCCGGTCGCTCACGCTGCCAGCCGTCCGCGAACTCCTGGTGGAAGACGCCGAAGTCGTAGCGTAGGCCGTAGCCGAAGGCGGGATAGTCGAGCGTCGCAAGCGAGTCCAGGAAACACGCCGCCAGCCGGCCGAGGCCACCGTTTCCGAGACCGGGGTCAGGCTCTTCGTCAATCACCTCATCGAGGCTGATGCCGAGCTCGGCGAGGGCAAGGTTGGCGACCTCGCGCAGCCCGGTCGTGCTCAGGTTTCGCTCGACCAACCGTCCCATGAGGTACTCCATCGAGAGGTAGTGAACGGTTTTGGGCTGGAGGTCCGCATACCGATGCTCGGTGGCAACGGCTCGATCAATCAAGCCTTCGCGTACGGTGAGTTGCAGCGCGCTCAGCACGTCCACGGGCCTGGCTTGGCTGAGCTCCAGGCCGCGCGCGTAGCGCAGGTAGTTGAGGAACCTGGCGCGGAACGCCGCCACGCTTACGGGCTCGGATGAGATTAGGTTCGGCATGGGATATCGGTCGCATGAGCCACGTCCACTGGACGGCTCAGCGACTGGTGATTGTACCTGACTGTCTAGCCCGGATTATTCATGAGGGGCCGTAGCGAGGATGCGGAGGTGGCTGTCATGGTGGGCGCACGTAGGGCTGAGAATCCGAGGCGTACTGTGCCGTACG
>Ga0209048_10002021_pt1 | contig 20391 bp, 20 predicted proteins | sample FrelakmetCRP12CR_FD_187146 | JGI IMG/M metagenome (GOLD analysis project Ga0209048, IMG submission 187146) | Freshwater lake sediment microbial communities from the University of Notre Dame, USA, for methane emissions studies - CRP12 CR (SPAdes)... | ecosystem: Environmental > Aquatic >... | reverse complement strand
CCGAGCCAATCCGTGATCGTCGCGTCGACGGCCCATCCCCGTGATTCGTAGAACCGCTCGGCGTGGGAGCCCCGGTCGGTCCGCAGCGCCAGTCGCGGGCACTGGCGCTCGCGGGCGAGATGCTCGACCGCGGTGAGCAGGTGGGCGCCGACGCCCTCCCCACGACACGCGGGGTCGACGATCAACTCGCTCAGGTAGCCGACGCCGAGCGCGGTCCATCCCGTCGCGGCACCGATGACGCGGCCTTCCCGGCGAGCGGCGAGCGTGAACGGGTTGCGCTCCCATCTCGTGGAACCGGCGAACGCCGCGGCGTCATGACCGAGCCACTGCCGTTCGAGGAACGCGGCCACTTCCGGATCGGGCTCGGTACCGCGCGTGATCAGCAGCTGCAGTGACCCGCGACCGATCGTTGCCGAGCCACCGAACGCCGCGTCCGCGATCGGGCACCACACTCGGTCGATCTCCTCGAGCAGCGTCACGGCTTCGATCGTGACCGTGACGCGATAGTCCGCGAGCGAACGGACGGAAGCGGCAATGCGTTCGGGTTCGGCGTCGTCGAGCAACGTCACGTGCGGGACGAACGGCCACGTGATCTCACGGTGTAACGGCGCGAGGAACACCCGATCACGCAACGCGTGCACCGCGTCCACGGCGCCGGTCACGGCGAGGTACAGCACCGGCGTGTCGGGCAGGAACGTCGTCACGGGTCCGAGCTCGAGCGGGAACGGGTGGGTGTTTGCGGCCGCGGAGCGGAGGAGCCCGAGTACCGCCGGCATCGCTTCGTCGCGTACGTTGATCGGTGGCACCAACGTCAGGTGGGTGGGCAACCGATCGAGCTGGCCGTCACCCAGCGCTCGCCGGAGGACGTCGATCTCGGTGCGGGCCGGTGCGGGCATCAACAACGCGACGCCCACTCGACGGCGCATCAGGCGTCCGCGGCCACCTCGAGCCGTGCCTCCGCCCGTTCCAACGCTTCCTTGGCCTCCGCGTCGAGCGGATTCTCGCGAAGCGCCGCCTCGGCCCGATCCTTGGCCGCCCGGGCGCGAGGAACGTCGATATCGCCGGGCAGCTCGGCGACGTCCGACAGGATGATCACCCGGTCGTTGCTCAACTGGGCGAAGCCGCCGTGCACGGCGAAGCGCGCGTCGCCGCCGGCGGTGAGCACGAGCTTGACCGGCCAGTTCCTCAGGCCCCCGAGGAACGGCTGGTGACCCGGAAGGAACGCGAGGTCGCCACCGCTCAAGGTGCGCGCGATGACCATGTCGGCCTCACCCTCGTAGAGGATGCGCTCCGGACTGACCAGCTGAACTTGTAGCGTCATGGCAATCCTCCGGCGTTGTCAGAGGCGAGCGAGCAGCGAGATGAAGCGGGCGACCATCAATCCTGCAGGGTCTTGGCCTTGGCGAGCACGGACTCGACGCCGCCGACGTTGAAGAACGCTTGCTCGGGGACGTCGTCGAGGTCCCCGTTCACGAGTGCCTCGAACGATTCGACCGTCTCCTCGACGGGTACGTTGATGCCCTTCACGCCGGTGAACACCTCGCCGACGAAGAAGGGCTGCGACAGGAACCGCTGCACCTTGCGGGCACGCGACACGGTGATGCGGTCCTCTTCGGAGAGCTCGTCGAGACCGAGGATGGCGATGATGTCCTGGAGCTCCTTGTAGCGCTGCAGCACCTCCTGCACGCGGCGGGCCACGCCGTAGTGCCGGTCGCCGACGATCTCGGGGGCGAGGATGTTCGACGTCGATGCCAGCGGGTCGATGGCCGGGTAGATCCCGAGCGCCGCGATCTGGCGGGACAGCTCCGAGGTGGCGTCGAGGTGGGTGAACGTCGTGAACGGCGCGGGGTCGGTGTAGTCGTCGGCGGGCACGTACACGGCCTGCAACGAGGTGATCGACCGGCCCCGCGTCGACGTGATGCGCTCCTGCAGCTCGCCCATCTCGTCGGCCAGTGTCGGCTGGTACCCCACGGCCGACGGCATCCGGCCGAGCAGCGTCGACACCTCGGATCCCGCCTGCACGAACCGGAAGATGTTGTCGACGAAGAGGAGCACGTCCTGGTGCTTCACGTCACGGAAGTACTCGGCCATCGTCAGCGCGGAGAGCGCGACGCGCATGCGAACGCCGGGCGGCTCGTCCATCTGGCCATAAACGAGCGCGGCCTTCTCGATGACGCCCGACTCCTGCATCTCGATCCAGAGGTCGGTGCCCTCACGCGTGCGCTCGCCGACGCCGGCGAACACCGACACTCCACCGTGCTGCGTGGCGACACGGTTGATCATCTCCATGATCAAGACGGTCTTCCCCACGCCCGCGCCGCCGAAAAGGCCGATCTTGCCACCCTGCACGTACGGCTCGAGCAGGTCGATGACCTTGATGCCGGTCTCGAACATCAACGCTTTCGGCTCGAGGGTGTCGAACGCGGGTGAGTCGCGGTGGATCTCCCACCGGTCCTCGATGCCTCCGGGAATCTCGCCGTGCGTGTCGAGGGGCTCGCCGATGACGTTCCACACGTGCCCCAAGGTGCCGTCGCCGACGGGCACGCAGATGCCGCGGCCGAGGTTACGGACCCGCGTCCCGCGCTTCAGGCCGTCCGTCGCCTTCATGCAGATGACGCGCACGCGGCTGTCGCCGATCTGCTGGGCAACCTCGGCGGTCACCACGATCGTGGTGCCCTCGAGCTCGATGTCCATCTCGAGCGCGTGGTTGATCTCGGGGAGCGAGTCGGGTGGGAACTCCACGTCGACGACCGGACCGGCGATGGCGATCACACGCCCGTCCTGGAGTTTGGGTTCTGCGGTGGTGGTCATCGTGTTGGCTCCTGGATCCTCGTGCTCAACCCTGCATCGGGAGAGGTGTGAAGAAGTCGCGTTCGGTCTGGAGGGGACGGGGCTCGAGCAGTTCGTCGTCGTTGTGCTTGCCGGCCTTCAGGGCCTCGGCACCGCCGACGATCTCCATGATCTCGGTGGTGATCGCGTCCTGGCGGGCACGGTTCATCACGCGGGTGAGGCTGTTGATGAGGTCCTCGGCGTTGTCGGTGGCGGCCTTCATGGCGCGTTGACGCGCCGCGTGTTCCGACGCCGCCGCGTTCAACAACGCCGCGTAGATACGGGCTTCGACGTACCGCGGGAGGAGCACGTCGAGAATCGCGTCGGGCGACGGCTCGAACTCGTACGCCGCGCTCGCTTCGTCGGGCTTGGCGTCGCCGCCTTCGAACCCTTCTCGGTCGAGAGGCATGAGCGAAGTGACGACCACTTCCTGCGAGCCGGCCGACTTGAAGCGCGTGTACACCAGCTTGACCCGGTCGATGTCGCCGGCCAGGAACGGGTCCGTGATCGACGCCGCGATCTGGCGCGCGTGCTCGTAGGTGGGCGCGTCGGTGAACCCGCTGAACGACGCATCGATCGGGAAGTTCCGGTACCGGAAGTACCCCTCGGACTTTCGGCCGACCGTGACCAGTGCGTAGGCCAGCCCCTGCGCGGCATCCTGCTTGACCTCGGCTTCCGTCGCCCGGATCACCGACGAGTTGTACCCGCCGCACAACCCGCGGTCGGCGGCGAGCACGACATAGACGACCTTGTTGATCTCTTCGCGCGGGTTCAGCAGAGGGTTGTTGCTCCCGGCACCCGTGGCCGCGAGATCCCGGACCACATCGGTGATGCCGTCCGCGTACGGCACCGCGGCATGCACGCGCGCTTGAGCCTTGACGATACGGCTCGCCGCGATGAGCTCCATGGCGCGTGTGATCTTCTTGGTCGACTGGACGCTCTTGATCCGCCGACGAAGGATCCGCTCCTGGCCTCCGGCCATTACATTCGCTCGCTCTCTCGGCGGCAGGGTACCTGCCGCCGTTCTCCGGAGCGTTCGCTCGCTGGCGAGCTCACTCGCGCCCTGCGGTCGCTCCGTTCGCCGCGCGAGTCAGCAACGGCATTCGCTCGCCGGCGAGCTCCCTCCGGTCCCTCCGGTCGCGGCGATCGCCGCGTGCGTGATTGCACAGTCACCGGTACAGCTACTCGGTCTCGAGGGTTTCGGGCAGGGTGGCGGCGCCGACCGGGTCGGCCGTGGTCGCCATCGCGTCCGCCGGTGCCGCGTCTGCGGCACCGTGTACGTCACCACGCTGGAAGCCGGCCTTGAAGTCGGCGACCGCGTCCTTCAGGACATCACCGTCCGGCAAGGCGCCCGTCGTCCGGATCGTGGTGAGCACGTCGGCGCGACGCGAACGGAAGTACGCCAGCATCTCGTCTTCGAAACGACGTACGTCGGGCACGTCGAGATCGTCGAGCACACCCGCGGTACCCGTGTAGATGGCGATCACCTGCTCCTCGACCGGCATCGGCGAGTTCAACGGCTGCTTGAGAAGCTCGACGAGGCGCGCGCCGCGCTCGAGCTGTGCCTTCGAGACGGCGTCGAGCTCGGAGCCGAACGTCGCGAAGGCCTCGAGCTCGCGGAACTGCGCGAGGTCGAGCTTCAGGGTGCCGGCCACGCCCTTCATCGCCTTGATCTGCGCGGCGCCACCCACACGGGACACCGAGATACCAACGTCGACCGCGGGACGCACCCCGGACTTGAAGAGGTCGTCCTGGAGGTAGATCTGGCCGTCGGTGATCGAGATCACGTTCGTGGGGATGTACGCCGAGACGTCGCCCGCCTTGGTCTCGATCACCGGCAACGCGGTGAGCGAGCCGGCCCCGAGCTCGTCGGAGAGCTTGGCTGCACGCTCGAGCAGGCGGCTGTGGAGGTAGAAGACGTCACCGGGGTACGCCTCGCGGCCCGGTGGACGGCGCAGCAGCAACGACAGCTGACGGTACGCTTCGGCCTGCTTCGACAGGTCGTCGTACACGACGAGCGCGTGCTCCCCGTTCTCCATCCAGTGCTGGCCCATCGCACAGCCGGCGTACGGCGCGAGGTACTTGAAGACCGCTTCGTCGGCCGCGGGTGCGTTCACGACGACCGTGTACTCCATCGCGCCGTGTTGCTGGAGCGTGGCGACGGTCTGCGCGACGGTCGAGCCCTTCTGGCCGATCGCCACGTAGATGCACTTCACGCCCTGACCCTTCTGGTTCAGGATCGTGTCGATGGCGACGGTGGTCTTGCCCGTCTTGCGGTCGCCGATGATGAGCTCACGCTGACCACGGCCGACGGGCGTCATCGCGTCGATGGCCTTGATGCCGGTCTGGAGCGGCTCGTGCACCGGCTTGCGGCCCACGATGCCCGGGGCCTGCACCTCCATGCGGCGCAGCGTGGCGCCCGTGATGTCGCCCTTGCCGTCGATGGCGAGGCCGAGGGCGTTCACCACCCGACCGAGCAGCGCGTCACCGACGGGCACCGAGAGGATGCGGCCCGTCGCGACGACCGAGTGTCCTTCTTCGATCTGGTCGGCGTGCCCGAGGACGACACCACCGATCGAGTCCTCTTCGAGGTTCAGCGCGAGACCGAGCACTCCCCCTTCGAACTCGAGGAGTTCGTTGACCGCGGCGTTCGGGAGACCCTGCACCCGCGCGACACCGTCGGCGACCTCGAGCACGCGTCCGACCTGCTGCTTGGACGTCTCGGGCTGCCAGCTCCCGATGTGCTTGGCCAGCGCTGCCGCGATCTCATCCGCATTGATGGTCAGCTCGGCCATCAGATCTGCTCCTTCAATTGGTCGAGACGGTTGCGCACGGAGCCGTCGATCACGGTGTCACCGATGCGGGCGACCACGCCGCCGAGCACCGACTCGTCCACGACGACCTTCACTTCGATGTTCTTGCCCGTCGCGCGGGACAACGCCTCCGCGAGTCGCTGGGTCTGTTGTGCAGAGAGCGCCACCGCGCTGCGGACCTCGGCGAGCTCGTGTTGGCGCGCCTCCGCCGCAAGTTCGACGAACCGGTCGATGATCGCCGGCAGATCGTGCGCACGACCGATCGTCACGAGGAACGACGCGATGCCCTTGCTGACGATCAGGCTCTTCGCGCCGAGCAGCTCTTCGACCACCGCGGCCCGGCGGTCGGCGGGAATGCTCGGATCGATGAGCGCCATCCGTAGCGTGTCGCTGCCCTCGAAGGTGCGCGCGAAACGGAAGAGCTCGTCGGCGGCTTCGTCGACGAAATCCTCGGCCTTGACGATCTCCAGGAGCGCCCGGGCGTACGCCTCGACGCGGTCGGCCGTGTTCACGGTCAGTTGCTCCCGACCTGGGTGATGTAGCTCTCGACGAGCGCCATCTGGGTGTCGTGGTCGAGGTTGCGCTCCACGATCTTCTCGGCGAGATCGATCGAGAGCTTGCCGACGCGGCCCTGGAGGTCCGACATGGCCTGCGTGGTCTGGCGAGCGACGTCCGCCTGGGCGCGGGCCTTCATCTCGGCGACCTCGGCCTCGGCGGCCTTGACCAGGTCGCGTTTCACGGCGTCGGCGGCCTCACGGGCCTCGGCGATGATGCGATTGCCTTCGGTACGGGCGTCGGCGAGTTGGCCCCGGTACTGCTCCAGCTCGGTGTCCGCCTGCGACTTGGCCTGCTCCGCCGCCTCGAGGTCACCCCGGATCTTGTCCTCGCGGGCCTTGAGCGTCTTCTTGATCGCCGGGAAGCCGAGCTTCATCAGGAAGAACGCAACGATCGCCCACGCCAGACCGCCCCAGAAGAGCTCGCTCGTCTTCGGAACAACCGGGCTGGGGGCTGAGAAGCAGTCCTCGATGAGCTTCGCCCGGTCACTGCCCCTGGCCGCGACGATGTCCTTGATCTCCTGGGCACTCTTGCAGTCACCGATCTCGCCCTTGAACGTGATGGTCACGGGCGCGGGCCCTGCCGCCCAGGCCTGTGCCGGACCGGCCAGGACGGGCACGGCGACGAGGATACCGGTCACGAGTAGACGTCGGATGCGCATGGCGCGTCCTCTCTCCTTCCGCGCGGAACGCGCGATCAGATGAACTTGAGCACGAAGCCGATCAGAGCGAGCGCCTCGGTGAACGCGATACCGAGGAACATCGTCGTACGGACCTGTCCGGCCATTTCGGGCTGGCGGGCCATGGCCTGGACCGACTGACCGACCAGGTAGCCGATGCCGATACCGGGACCGATCGCCGCGAGGCCGTATCCGACGTTCGCGAGACCCTGTTGGATGTCACCGTTGACCGCGGCGAGCGTGAGCAGGTTGTGCACCGGGTTCTCCTTGGTTTCTGAGTTGAAATCGGTTGTCCGAGATACGTGCGAACAGTGCGAGGGCGATCGTGACCTGGCGGGTTAGTGCTCGGCGCTGAGCGAGTCGCCGATGAACACGCCGGTGAGCATGGCGAAGATGTAGGCCTGGAGGAGCGCGACGAGCAACTCGAAGCCGGTGAACGCGACGAGACCGGCGAACGGGAGGATCCCGAGGGGGATCTGGTACGCACCGCTGCGGTGTTTGTACACGAGCTCCGCCGTCATGATCGCGAACACGCTGAGGAGCACGTGGCCGGCGACCATGTTGGCGAAGAGACGAACGGTGAGCGAGAACGGCCGGACGATGAACTTCGAGAACAGCTCGATGACGAACACCACGGGCAGGATGGCCTTGGGGACGCCGGACGGCGCACACGTCTTGATCATGTACCACGGACCCTGGGCCTTGAACCCGGCCCCGACGTAGACCAACCAGACGACGAGCGAGAGGAACATCGGAATCGCGATCCGGGACGTCGCCGGGAACTGCACCCCCGGGAACGTCGACCAGATGTTGACGAAGAAGATGTAGAAGAACATCACGGCGAGGAACGGCGTCCACTTCTTGCCGGCGCCGTGGTGGTCGCCGATCGTCGGCACGGCGATCTGCTGCTCGACGAACTCGTAGCCCATCTCGGCGACGTTCTGTACGCCGGTGGGAACGAGCGCTTTCTTGCGTGTCCCCCAGACGAAGATGAACACGCACACCAACGTCGAGACGAACGCCATGACGGCGGTCTTGTTGATCTCGAAGATCGTGTCGTTGAACGGGCCGCCCTTCCAGTTGAACAATTCGCTGATTCCGTGCGGGAACAGCGCGGCGAAGACGTTCACACCTTCTCCTTCTGAGGCTTCAGGCCGGGAGCGGCGAGCGTGAGGCTGATGTAGCGCGTCTCCCAGAAGAGGAGCCCGAGGTGGGCCGTGATCAGGGTGATGCCAAAGACCGGGAAGTCCACGGCCGTGATCTGCTTCACGCCGTAGCCCAGGACGGTGATGAGCGCGAGCCGCACGAAGAACCCGCCCAGCGTCGCGACCATCACCGCGGTCAGCGAGATCCTTGCCGCAAACGTGATCAGGGATGCGGCGACGAGGAAGTTGGCTGCCACGAAGGCCAGGGCCAGCGCGACGCCGAGCGCGCCGCCGACGCCGCGCACGAGCCCGCCGGCCAGGATGAGCACGGGCGCGACGAACAGGGCGCGTTTGGCGAGGTCGCGGGCGATGTCTCGCTCCACGGTTGGGCCGGGGGCCGGCGTGAACATCGCTAGGCCTGTCGAGCCCACGGTTTCCCTTCCTCCATCTCGGCGATCCGGGCCTGGTACCGGTAGTAGAAGGTGGCGAACACCGCGGCCACACCGAGCACGCCGAAGACGAGCATCAGCACGGGTGCGATGCCGAACACGTGGTCGAGCCAGCGACCGAACCAGCCGAACAGCGCGGGGATCAACACGATCATGAGCGCCTGACCGATGGCATCGCCGTCGCCACTGAGCCAGGCCGGCACTCGCCGTGCCGTGGTGTTGTGCTGCTCCACTGCCCCGCAGGCCCCCGGTGTCTCCGCGCGTCGCCACGCGGCCCGCTTGTGAATTCTTTCGCAATGTAGGTGACCCGTCCGACGACGGTCAAACCGGAGCGACGCGAAAAGAGGATTCGGCGGATCAGCCTCTGGGGGCCGCCCGCCGCCGGCTCTCGAGGTCGATGACGCCGTCCTCCTCGGCGGCAGGGGGTGCCGTCGGATGGTGCTCCTCGGCGGCCTGCTCTCGCGCCGAGCGCAGGCCCGGGTGGAAGAACGAGTACAGCACGATCAACAGCCCCACCACGCCGACCGGCACCATCGCGTTGCCCTCGTTCGTGTACGTCGGCATCAGCGCGAGGCCCGAGAGCAGCGCCGTCCAGAGCCAGAGGATGACCACGGTGCGCCGGGGACCGTGGCCGAGCCGCATGAGGCGGTGGTGTAAGTGGTCCTTGTCGGCGACGTGGAACGCCGTGCGTTTCGCCATCCGCCGGAAGAAGGAGAACAGGGTGTCGATGATCGGCACGCCGAGGATCACCACCGGGATGAACAGCGGGGCGAAGAAGAAGTAGGTCTGCCCGCTGTACTGGTAGTCCGCACGGCCGCCGATCGTGATCGTGGTGACCGCCATCAACAGGCCGAGCAGCATCGAGCCCGAATCCCCCATGAAGATGCGGGCCGGATTGAAGTTGTGCGGCAGGAATCCCACGCACACACCGACGGCGATGATCGCGATCAGCGGCGCGATGTTGGAGCCCTCGAGGAATCCCCGCTTGAACAGCCGGTCCGAGTAGAGGAACAGCGCCGAGCCGGCGATGATCACGATGCCGGCCGCGAGGCCGTCGAGGCCGTCGATCAGGTTGATGGCGTTCGCCATCAAGACCACACCCAGCACGGTCACCAACGGCGCGAGGTCGTTCGACAGCACGATCGTGTTGTTGCTCGCGAACGGCACGCGGAAGAACAGCATCGTGACGCCCAGCAACGAGAGCAGACTCCCGCTCAGCACCTGGCCCGCGACCTTCGCCGGCGGCGAGACCTCGCGCACGTCGTCGAGCACGCCGGTCGCGAACATCACCCCGGCGGCCAGTATCACGCCGAGCGGTTCCGTCGACCCGCGGAACATCTCCTTGAACTGCGGGATCTGCGAGGCCACCGCCATCGCGGCGAGGAACCCCACGAACATCGCGGCGCCACCGAGCAACGGCGTGGGCTTCGGATGCACGCTGCGCTCGCTCGGCTGCGCCACCGCACCGATGCGCCACGCGAGCTTCTTCACCAACGGTGTCAGCGCGAACGTCGTGAGGGCCGCCACCGCAAGGACAACGGCGTAGCCGCCCATTACATTCGGTCGCTCACTCGGCGTCGGGATACCCGACGCCGTCCTCCGGAACGTTCACTCCCTGGCGAGCTCGAACACATGCGGTCGCTCACTGACCCGCAGGATACCTGCGGGTCGGACGTTCGCTCCCCGGCGGGCTCGCTTGCTCCTCCGTCGCTCCACTCGCCGCGCGCGTGAAGATCGTTCACGGGAATCACACGCCGTTGAGATCGGGGTAGGGGGTGAACTTCGAACAGAGCTTGGCCGAAGCCTCGCGGACCTCACCCGCCACCGTGTCGTCGTCGACGTGACGCAGCACGCGAGCGATCAGCGTGGCGATCTCGGTCATCTCCGGTTCCCGCATCCCCGCGGTCGTGACGGCGGCCGTACCGAGTCGTAATCCGCTGGTGACGAACGGCTTCTCGGGGTCGTTGGGGATCGCGTTCTTGTTGCAGGTGATTCCGGCCCGGTCGAGCGATTCCTGCGCGACCTTCCCCGTCACGCCGAAGGGACGGAGATCGACGAGCATCAGGTGGTTGTCGGTCCCCCCCGAGACGATGCGGAATCCCTCACTCGCCAATCCACCGGCCAGGGCGCGGGCGTTGCGCACGATGGCGGCGGCGTACTCCTTGAAGGCCGGTTGGGCCGCTTCGAGGAAGGCGACGGCCTTCGCCGCGATCACGTGCATCAGGGGACCACCCTGGAGGCCGGGGAAGACGGCCTTGTCGATGGCCGCCGCGTGGTCGGCGCGGCACAGGATCGCACCGGCCCGCGGACCGCGCAGTGTCTTGTGCGTGGTGAACGTCACGACGTCGGCATGGGGAACCGGCGACGGGTGCGCGCCACCCGCGATGAGGCCGGCGATGTGAGCGGCGTCCACCATCAGGAGTGCGCCCACCTCGTCGGCGATGGAGCGGAATGCCTCGAAGTCGATGGTTCGCGGGTATGCGGTGGCCCCGGCGATGATCGCCTTCGGCCGTTCGGCCACCGCGAGGCGACGAAGCTCGTCGTAGTCCAACATCTCCGACTCCGCGTCCACGCCGTAGGCCACGAAGTCGTACAACCGGCCGCTGAAGTTCACCGGCGAGCCGTGGGTGAGATGGCCACCCTGGTCGAGCCGCATCCCCATGATCTTGTCGCCCGGGTCGAACAACGCGAGATAGACCGCCATGTTCGCGTTGGCGCCCGAGTGAGGTTGCACGTTCGCGTGTTCGGCACCGAAGAGCGCGCAGACCCGCTCTCGTGCGAGGTTCTCGGCCTCGTCCACCACGAGGTTGCCGCCGTAGTACCGCTTCCCCGGGTATCCCTCGGAGTACTTGTTGGTGAGCACCGAGCCCTGGGCGGCCATGACCGCCGGGGACGTGAAGTTCTCGCTCGCGATCAACTGGATCGTGGTGTTCTGACGCTCGACCTCGCGACGGACGATGTCGGCGAGCGTCGGGTCCACGGCCCTCAATGCTTCGAATGGAGCGGTCATCGCCGTTCTTCCTCCTCGATCTCCATCAGCTCTTCGACCCGCCGGACGTGGCGGCCGCCCTCGAATTCGGTGGTGAGCCAGACGTGCAGGATCTCCTCGGCGAGCCCGAACGCCACGATCCGCGCGCCGATCGACAACACGTTGGCGTCGTTGTGCAGCCGTGAGTACCGGGCCGTGTAGAGATCGTTGCACAGAGCGGCTCGGACGCCACGAACCTTGTTCGCCGCGATCTGCTCGCCCTGGCCGCTGCCCCCGAGGACGATCCCGCGGTCGGCGGTGCCCGCCGTGACCGCCCGGCCGACCGACGCGCAGATGGGCGGGTAGTCCACGGGCTCCTCGGAGTGGGTGCCCAGGTCGTCGACCTCGTGACCGGCGTCCTTCAGGACCTGCACGAGGTGCTGCTTGAGCGAGTAACCGGCGTGATCGGAGCCGATGGCCACTCTCATGAACGGGCCGTCCTCCTGGAGCGGGGATGTCGGCCCGAGTGTACGGGTTCGCGATCGGGCCCGGACGTTGGACGGCCGGGGCCCGATGCGGCGACCTGACGGAGCGCGCGCTCGGCTCCCGAAGCGCTAGGAACCCGGCGGGGCGGCCGACGCCCGGTAGGACTCACCGAGCTCCTGGGCGAACCGCGACGCCTCGGGCGACGGATCGAGGTTCATCGCCTCGGCCGGCGTGGTCCCCGTCTTGTAGACGGTGAAGTGCGGGGTGGCGTCCGCGAACTCGTCCTCACGTTGCGACGTGTAGTAATAGAGGTTGAGCACCTTGCGGTACTGCCCGGGCGGGCAGGCGTTCGGCGTCGGTTGACCGTGGTTCGAGATCTCGCTCGTGGAGAACACGAACAGTCGATTGAACATCGGCGACACCTTGTCGACGACGTGCGACATGTCCCGGCTCCACACCTCGGTCCACCCGCCCCAGCTCTCTTCCCAATCCTCGTTGAGGTAGAGCAGCGCGTTGCACCGGCGGTGGGCCTGGAGCTTGTGGTGCCAGTTGAAGTCGGCGTGGATCTTCAAGAAGTCGTCGGTCGTGCTCATGTGCGCGCCGCCGCCGATGAAGTACGGGTCGGGGAACAGGCACTCGATGCCGGTGAGCGTCTCGAGGAACAGCAGGAACTGACGGGCGTTGAACTCGCGCAGCATGTGACGGAGCATCGGAGGGAGCTGCGTCTCGTCGTGCTGGTACTTCCGGCGGTTGTTCACGTTGTCGGGAGCGACCCAGCCCTGCGTCTCCTCGGGGAAGGAGCCGGCCAGCGCGCGTGCCAGATCCACCGGCAGGAAGTTGTCGATGTAGAGGTGCGGAAACGCATCCGCGCCCTGATAGGCCTCCGCATTATCGAGCGCCAACCGCGCGTAGCGCGGGTCGTCGAACACGCCGAGGGGCATGACGTCCACAGCTGCCACCATCTCACTTACTCCTTGATCGCGGATTGCGTGGGTTGGGCGGTGTCGGATCCGGATCCTGCAGTGCGCGTCGAGGAGGCACGCAGGATCTCGAGGACGGCATCGCACGTGTACGCGACGTCGTCCTCTTCGAGTGAGAGCGCCGACGGCAGGTTGATGCCGGACATCCCGAGCCGATAGGCGACCGGATGGCGTCGGGCGGCATCGACGAAACCGGGAAGATGGGCATAGGCACCGAGGGCACTCAGCGGATGGAAGAACGGGCGGGTCGAGATCCCCCGCTCGGCGAGGCGGACCGCCAGTTCGCGTTCGGTGATCCCGAGCGATTCGTCGAGGACGATCGTGCTCATCCAGTACGCGTTCCGCGTGCCCGAAGGCTCGGCGTTCAGCTGCACTCCGTCGAGCGCACCGAGACGCTCCTGGTACCACGCGAACAACTGGCGCTTCTTCCCCACCAGCTCCTCGACCCGCTGGAGCTGCCCGAGGCCCATCGCGGCCTGCAAGGCGCTCATCTTGTACTTGAACGCGACCTCGTCGTTGAAGAACGAGACGTCACCGGGTCGGCGTCCGTGGTCGCGCAGGAACATCATGCGAGCGTAGAGATCGTCGTCGTCGGTGACGACCATGCCGCCTTCGCCGGTGGTCAACGTCTTCGAACCGTGGAAGCTGAAGGTGGACGTCGCCCCGAAGGACCCGGCGGGACGATCGTGGTAGCGAGACCCGATCGCCTCCGCACTGTCTTCGACGACGGCGATGCCGTGCGAGTCGCACAGCGCGATGAGGTCGTCCATCGCGGGCATGCTGCCGTAGAGATCGACCGGGATCATCGCCTTGGTACGTTCCGTGATCACCTCGGCGGCGCGCGCGACGTCGATGCACCATGTGACGGGATCGACGTCGACGAACACCGGAGTCGCCCCGACGTAGTTGATCGGCGCGGCCGTCGCGATCCACGTGCATTCCGGCACGAGCACTTCGTCGCCGGGGCCCACGCCCAGCGCGACGAGCGAGAGGTGCAGCCCCGACGTGCAGGAGGGGAGCGAGATCGCGTGCTTGCGTTCGACGTACGCGGCGAACGTCCGCTCGAACTCCCCGATCACGGTCCCGGCGTTCTCGAACCACGCGGTACGCGCGGCGTCGGTGACCAGGGCCACTTCGTGCTCGGTGATCCACGGACCGGCGACCGGGATCTTCCGCATCGGCGGCTTCGTCTCGACCGACCCCATCGTCCCTCCCGAGCTCGTCGGACTGCTCATGCGACCGGTGCCTCGCGGCCGAACCACCTCGGGAGCTCCGGCCGGACCTCCGCCAAGGTCGGCGCTTCGCGATCACGCTGCGAGAGGACCGGGTCGGAGATGGGCCAGGGAATGCCGAGATCGGAGTCGTTCCACGCGATCGCCGCGTCCAGTGACGGATCGTACCGGGCGTCGTGCTTGTAACAGACATCGACCTCGTCCGTCAGGGCCTGGAAGCCATGGGCACAACCGGCCGGCACGAAGAGATGGTGATGATCGACGTCGTCGAGCTGGAAGGACTCCCACTGCTCGAAGGTCGCGGACCACGGTCGAAGATCGACCACGACCTCGAAGATCCCACCACGCGCGCACCGGATCATCTTCGACTCGGAGAGCGCCTTGCGAGTGTGGAGCCCGCGGAGCGTCCCCCGGCCGGACCGCGACTGATTCTCCTGCACGAACGCCGTCGAATCGATGCCCGCCGACGCGAGCACGTCACTCGACATCGTCCGCACGAAGAAGCCGCGCTCGTCGCGGACGGGTGACGGCTCGATGATCACGACATCCTGCAAGGTCGTCGGGCGGGCGATGGGCTCAGGCACGACCGCAGATCCTCACTCGACGATCGCGAGCTCGGGGATCGGGACCACGAATCGGCCACCCCATGTCCGGACCTCGTGCATCTGCCCGATGATCTCGTCCTTGAGATTCCAGGGCAGGATCACGACGTAGTCCGGACGCTCCTGCACCAGGTCCTCCGGCGATCGGATCGGGATGTGCGAGCCGGGAAGCAGGAGACCCTGCTTGTGCGGTGACCGATCGACGGTGAACGAGATGAGCTCGGGTGTGACGCCGCAGTAGTTGAGCAACGTGTTGCCCTTGGCCGGCGCGCCGTATGCCGCGACCACTTTGCCCTGCCGCTTCGCGTCGTGCAGGAACGCGAGCAACGCGACCTTGACGGCGTCCACCTCGGCCGTGAATCGCTCGTACGCGTCGAGACGGTCGAGACCGGCCGCGCGCTCGCGGGCGAGGACGGACTCCACGAGTGCGGAGGGCACGCCGGCCCGGTCGGCATGGCGAGCGTAGATGCGCAGTGACCCGCCGTGGGTGGAGAGCTCCTCGACATCGACGATCTCGAGACCACGACGCCGGAACACGTCGCGCACCGCCAGCATCGAGAAATACGAGAAGTGCTCGTGGTAGATCGTGTCGAACTGCCGGTGGCTCATCAACTGGAGGAGATGGGGGAACTCGATGGTGATCGTGCCCTCGGGCGCGAGGAGCAGCGCCATGCCGCCGACGAAGTCGTCGAGGTCGGGGACGTGGGCGAGGACGTTGTTGCCGATGATGAGGTCCGGCGTGCGCCCGATGTTGCGGAGCCCGCGGGCCGTGTCCCGGCCGAAGAACACCTTTTCGGTGGGGATCCCGATCTCGATCGCGGCGTCGGCCACGCTCGCACACGGTTCGATGCCGAGCACCGGGATCCCGCGCTCGACGAAGTTGCGCAGCAGATATCCGTCGTTGCTCGCGAGCTCGACGACGAGGCTGTCCGGTCCGAGACCGAGGCGGGGCGTGATCGCGTCGACATAGGTCTTGGCATGGGCGAGCCACGAATCCGAGAAGGACGAGAAGTAGGCGTAGTCGTCGTTGAAGATCTCCTCGCGGACCGTGAAGTCCTGGAGCTGCACGAGCCAGCACGCCTCGCACACGAACACTCGCAGCGGGTACATCGCCTCACTAGCAGCAACCTGCTCGGGCCGGACGTACGAGTTGGCAAGCGGCTGGACACCGAGATCGACCACTTCGTGGAAGTAGTCGCCGCCGCAGGACCGACACGATCCGGCCGGCTCGGGTTGTTCCGCGACGGCGCTCATCGCGCACCGCCGGCGGCCGCGAGACTCGTCGTGTCGGATGACCACCGAAGATCGTCGCCGAGCCGTCCGCTCTCGCGGAGCGTGGACAGCCAACGCAGACGGGTGAAGCGCTGCTCGATCTGCGCCGACGTCAGCCCATACTCCCGGAACCGGCCGTAGAGCTCTTCGGCACCGCGGCGGACGTTCCACGCGGGAACGAAGGCCGGGAGATGATGTCTGATCTTCGAGAAGTCGACGCGGTAGGAACGCGGGTCTGCCCCGGTCTCCCCCGTGACGACGACGCGACAGTCGGGCACGACCTGACCCACGATCTCGGCGACGTCGCGGACCTGATAGTTCTCGCGGTCCGCGCCCACGTTGAAGGCCTCGTCGTGAACGGTCTCGCGCGGAGCTTCCAGGGCGGCGACGAACGCATGCGCGATGTCGGCGGCGTGGATCAACGGCCTCCAGGGCGTTCCGTCGCTGAGCACCTTCGCTTCACCCGTGAGAAGTGCGGAGGCCACCAGGTTGTTGACGACGAGATCGGCCCGCAAGCGCGGGGACCACCCGTAGGCGGTCGCGTTGCGCATGTATACGGGCGAAAAGCGGTCGTCGGCCAACTCGTGGAGCGCGTCTTCGACTCGGACCTTCGATTCGGCATAGGGCGTCACCGGTCGCATCGGGGCGCTCTCGTTCACGAGATCGTCGCCACCGGCGGCACCGTAGATGCTGCAGGAAGACGAGAACAGGAAACGCGAGACACCGGCGTCGCGCGCCAACTTCGCGAGCCGGATCGATGCATGAAGGTTGATGTCGTACGTCTGTTCCGGCGCGAGATCCCCGAGCGGGTCGTTGGACAGCGCGGCGAGGTGAACCACGGCGTCGAAGCCCCGAAGATGCGACGCCTCGACGTCACGCACATCGAGCGCGAGCGACGGCACGTCCTCGGTCTCGGGACCGTGGGTGCAGTCGCCGAAGTAGTACGTATCCAGTCCGACGACGTCGTGTCCTCTCGCCACGAGCGACGCGGTCATGACCGCACCGAGGTAGCCGTTGTGACCCGTCACCAACGTGCGCATCACTCGGCCCACGTCTTCCACGGCGCGTTGCCGCCCTCCCACAGCTGCTCGAGGAGACGTTTGTCCTTGAGCGAATCCATGCACTGCCAGAAACCATGGTGCCGGTACGCCATCAGTTGACCGTCCTTGGCGAGGTTCTCGAGTGGGTCTCGTTCGAGGGGCGTGTCATCGCTCACCGCGAGATAGTCGGCGACGCCCGGTTCCATCACCATGAAGCCGCCGTTGATCCAGCCACCCAGCGTCTGGGGCTTCTCGATGAATTCCGTGATCTGGTCACCTTCGATCTGCAGGTGACCGAAGAGTGACGTGGGGCGCACGATGCTGAGCGTCGCGAGCTTGCCGTGCGAACGGTGGAAGTCGAGCAGGGCGCCGAGATCGATGTCGGAGAGACCGTCGCCGTAGGTGAGCATGAACGGCTCACCGTCGAGCAGCGGCAGCGCCTGACGCACACGGCCGGCCGTCATCGTGTGCAACCCGGTCTCGAGCAGATGGACCGTCCAGTCCGGAAAATCGAAATCCCCGTTGAACGTCACTTCACCCGAGGTCATGTCGATCGTCGTGTGCCGGTGGGCGAGGTTGCGCGCTTCGAGCATGTACCGCTTGATGACGCGACCCTTGTACCCGAGCGCGATGACGAAGTCGTTGAAGCCCTGCGACGCGTAGTGGCTCATGATGTGGAACAGGATCGGCCGATCGCCGACCTCGACCATCGGCTTCGGCACGGTGTCGGTCTCTTCGGCGAGTCGCGTCCCGAGCCCTCCGGCGAGGATGACGACCTTCATCGCGTGACGCCCTTCTCCATGGAATCCCTGCCCTCGCCGTGCTTGCACGGCTCCACCATCCCCGTTCCCGCGCCGGGAAATCCACCCGGAGCCGCGCCACCTCGATGCACCCGAGATCCCGCTACCCGCCCCGGCCGATGAACCCGGGATCCGCTTTTGTTACTCAACGTGGTATCTCTCCACACAATATAGCCGTTTTGAGCGTGTTTCTGGTATTCAGCGACCCGGAAAACAGGCATACTATAGCCGACTGAACGCGACAATTTTCACGCTGCGTAGCCAGGCGGAGGCGCGAAGCGAGCCGATCGGAGTGCCGCCGTAAGCTTCCAGAGAAGGACGCCATGATCCGGGGAGGACGAGCTGGACGGGACCGAGGCTTCGCGGCCCGCCGCGAGCACCCGGCGACGCGCTCGCCCGTCGGAGGCCGGTACTCGCCCGAAGGTGGACACCCTGATGTCAGTGCGCGACGCGACCCACGACACCGAGCCTGACTCGATGGCCGCGCCTCGATCATCCGAGCCGGACGCGGCTCCATCCGATGGCCTCCCCGACCGATTCGGCAAGAACGTCGGCTTCAACTACGCGGCCACCGGCGCCGCGGCGTTGACGGGCCTCATCCTGACCCCCGTGCTCGCCGACTATCTCGGCACGAAGTCGTTCGGGATCTGGGCCCTCGCGGTGAGTGTGGTCACGTACCTCGAGTTGTTGGAACTCGGCTTCGGTGTCGCGACCAGCAAGCTCATGGCCCAGGACGCGTACGTCCGGCCCAAGCGCGTGGTCAAGACGCTCAACACCACGTTCTTCCTGCTCTCGATTCTCGGTGCCCTCGCGCTCGTCGTCGGCCTCGGGCTCTCGCTCCTTGCCCCCACCCTGTTCTCCGTGCCGGCGGATCTCGAGACGGAGACAGTCTGGGTCTTCGCTCTGCTGGCCACGGCGATCGCCATCTCGCTCCCGTTCGACTCGTTCGGCGGTGCGCTCGCGGCGCATCAACGCTTCGATCTCTGGGCAACCTCGAACATCATGCTGGCTGCACTCACCGCCGCCGGTTACGTCGCGGTCGTGCTCGCCGGTGGCGGGCTGCTGTGGCTGGCGATCGTCACGATCACGGCGTCGGTGGCGATGCACTTCGTTCGCTGGCGTTTCCTGTGCAGCATCCTCCCCGAGTTCCACCTCGATCGGAAGTTCATCGACCGCACCCGCGCCCGCGTCATCGCCTCGTTGTCGAGCTGGTTCCTCGTCCGAGAGCTCTCCGAAACCATCTCGCAACGGATCGACCTCCCCGTCGTCGGCGTTCTCCTCGGTCTGCGGGCCGCGGCGATCTATTTCGTCGGATCCAAGTTGGCCAAGCTGGCCAGCGGGGGATTGTGGCCCCTCGCCTCGGTGTTCTTCCCTCATGCGTCGGCGTTGTCGGCGGACGGTGAACAGGAGCAACTCTCGGCCCTCGTCAGCGACGGTACCCGCGCGATACTGCTCTTCGGCGTGCCGGTCACGATCGGTCTGATCATCCTGGGCCAGCCGGCCATTCAAGCCTGGGTGGGCGACGGGTTCACGGGAGCCGCCGCCGTCACCGCGATCCTCGGCCTCGCCCTCGGTCTCGACGCGTTGTCGCAGGCGTCCTGGCAAACGCTCGCCGGACACGGGCGTGCCCGGCACTCCGCGTACATCGCCGCCGCGGAAGCGATCGTCAATCTGTCGTATTCGATCGTGCTCGGTCACTACATGGGCATCACCGGCGTCGCGCTCGGGACGTTGATCGGCGTCGCCACGGTCAAGCTCCCCTGCGCCATCGTCCTCGGTTGCCGTTCGGTGGACCTCCCCGTGCGCACCCTCCTCCGCGACGCGGTCGCGCCGCACCTGCTGCCGGCCGTGTCCATGACGGCCCTGTTGCTCGCCGCCCACTTCGCCCTACCGGTCCATGACACCGGAACCGCCGCCGACCGTCTCGCGGCCGGGGTCCTGGTCGCGGTCGAAGGTCTGGTCGCCGTCGTCGTGTATCTCACCGTGTACTTCTCGGTCAGCGCGACCGCCTCGGAACGGCACCGCGCGCGCGCCACGTGGTTCCGACTGACGCGCCGGAAGCAGGCGATCGCATGAGCCGCGGCTCACCGGACCCTTCGCTCCGTGTGCTCCTGGTCGACGTCTCGGACCGGGGTGGCATCGCCACCTATACCGCGCGACTGAGCGACGCACTCCGCGCCCGCGGTGTCGACGCACGCGTCGCCGCACCGGGCCAGCTCGCGCGCGATGCGCCGCCACTCCCTTCGCGCCGCTGGGGTTCCGAGATCGCGACGATGTCGCGCACCCGTCTCTATGCGCTTCGGCTTCGTGAAGTTGCTCGGTCCGGCGCCGCCTTGTTGCACGCGATACGAGTCGTGAAACCAGACGTGGTTCACGTGCAAACCGAGGTCGCGCCGCGATTCGACCCGCTGCTCTTCCGCCGCGTGCGTCGCCACGCGCCGGTCGTCGTCACCGCGCACGACCCGGTCCCTCACGAAGGCGGCGTGCGCGAGCTGCAACGGGAGTCCGACCGTTGGCGAGCGGCGGACGCCGTGATCATCC
>Ga0209048_10002020_pt1 | contig 20397 bp, 18 predicted proteins | sample FrelakmetCRP12CR_FD_187146 | JGI IMG/M metagenome (GOLD analysis project Ga0209048, IMG submission 187146) | Freshwater lake sediment microbial communities from the University of Notre Dame, USA, for methane emissions studies - CRP12 CR (SPAdes)... | ecosystem: Environmental > Aquatic >... | reverse complement strand
CTCACATTCTTTTTCTAACTGCTTATATAAAGGTCCGTCAACCTTAATAGCTCTCCCAGTTTTTGGATTGCGAGTCTTGTCATCGAGCCATTCGTCGCACTGATTTGAACGTTGTATATTGTGATATTGCATGTTTATTATTTCCAATCTGGCCTTGAAAGTTGCTTTGTGTATGGATCTTGTTACTTTTAAATTAAATTAAAAAAAGAAAATAAATGAACATTTTACCAGATCATATTTGGTTAAATATATTTAAATATTTAGACAATTCTGAATTATGGAATGTAATGAATACATCTAAATATTTGGCTATAATAATGGCCAATTCAAAACATTTAATGCTAAGATTTAAATGTGATAAAAAAATACCTCAATCGTTACGTGAAATTCCTTTTAAAAATGTGTCTTCCAATACCCGAAAATTGCCTTTCGTTCCAAATAAAGCACATGTACAAATTTTAGAGCTTGAAAACGTACATGTACGTTTTCAAGACATTTTATCGTTCCTAACTGGATTTGTATCATTACAAACACTTATCCTTAAAAAATGTAAAATAGTAGATGTTGGTACCGCTTCACGGCTCCGTACAGGTAATGATTTGAAAAATCTAACCGAAATAACATTCGAAAAGTGTTCAGGGCCATTGTTTAGAGTATTCAAATCGAAACCAAGTATTGTGAAACTTACAGTATCCAACGACGATTGGACATGGAATGGGTTCGATCACGAAGAATTTAATCAATTGGTTCAAACGCTCGAAAATATAGACACTATTATTTTGAATGGTATTGGAACAGGAAGTTATTTTGACTCTGACGAGTTTAATTATCATATTCGAAAGTTGGAAACTACAGTGATGACATTTCACTGGTATGTTGGTATCAGAACATCAAGGACTACTTTTTTAAGATCGCAGTTTAACTATTTAAAGGACCTGAGGATCCACAGTTTACCGTTTGACTTTGATGGTGGTCGTGTACTGAAATTTATTATTGAAGAAATGAAATTGGATAAGTTTCATTACGGAGACATTCCTCTGATTATAGACGGTGAAAAAGCGCAAGTAAATTCTTTTTCATTTAATGAAATACAAATTTGCAGCATGTTTGAGATGTTTAGGCAGTTTCCGACGTCTACCCTTCGGGCGCCGCAAAGCGGTATCAGGTCTTTATTGTTTACTCTCAACAAAACGGATATTGATAGCTCGACCGTCGAAACCGCTATCTCTAGAGAAGGGGTATTTCCTACAGTCATCACATTGGAAATTGCAGATGAGAGCGCGTATAGAAGTATATTAGGAGTATATTTGGATTTGTTTAAAAAATTTCCAAATCTTTGCACTTTAAAAGTGAAAACAACTGATAGAAATATAAATGTTTTATTGGAAGAATTTCTACCGTATATGCCATGTTTAAAAAACATTGAAATTATATCAAATGCTCCACGATTGGTAGAAAGGGAAGCGATTATAAAAAAACACCTTCGTTTAATGTAAATTGATTTTATTATTTTCAAAAAAAGTTTAAATAAATATGATGAATCAAACCCATACTAAGTCTATTTATACCTTGCTTAACGATACAAAAGTAAATGGCCATTATACCCATGTTTCAATGGGAAACAACAATAAAGGAAGGTTTTATTTATCTTCGTCGAAAGACGATAAGTTTTTTAACATTTATCAAAACTTGAAGGACGACAACATAAAATTATGTTTGGCTGAAAAACAAGGTGATTATACGGTTTTGTTAGGAGATATTGATATTAAAATACCAGTCGAAACATCCTCTGTAAAGGGCCTAAAACGCAGAACTCTGTACACGTCTGAAGAACTTCAGACGGTTGTAGAGTGTTTTCAAACATCGATTAAAGAAACCGTTGTTAATTGGACCAATAACTCGTTGATATGTGTGGTGCTTGAAAAGAAACCATATTATATCGACGGAAATTTAAAAAACGGGTTCCACCTCCACTTCCCGTATCTGTTTGCCGAAGGTATAAGAATAAAAAATACCATAATGCCGCGAATAAAAGAAAAAATCAAGGACGTTCGTCTTAAAAGTTCTGGGAAAAAGTTATTCAGCAATCATACAGACTCTCCTGATAAATTTGTCGACGATGTAACGGACAAATGTTGGTTGATGTATGGCAGCGCAAAAAACGAACTTCTCAAGCCATATACCATGACTGAAATTTACAACCACGACTTGAAAATAATTACACCCGTGGATGCATTTACAGCGGATAGCTTTTATACAAAAAACGAGCAGCGTATACATGTTGACGAAAGTAATGTTTTGGACTTGTTGCCCAGGCTGTTGAGCATTTCGCCTATAAAAAAGAAAATTTATCATGTAAAGTCTGAAACTCCGATTGACGCCCCAAACAAGGCTAGGCTGCGACAAGACTTGAAATCTGACGATGTCGACCCAAATAGTCTAACGATTGCAGCATCTCTTCTTAAAATTATTAATCCGTTGCGAGCAAACGAATACCACACTTGGTGGGAAATTGGTATAATTTTGTACAATGTTGGTAATGGGTCTCCAGAAGCGTTTAAATTGTGGGATAAATGGAGCACCAAGAGCGACAAGTATGACGAAGATAAATGTATCCAAGTTTGGAATTCGATGAAGCCAAAAAACGGCGCCAAAAAAAGTTTGGCTTCGCTTAAATATTTTGCAAAACTGGACAATCAGGCCAAGTATATCGAATTTGTAGAAAAACAACATGGGCTTAATCTTGAACAAGATTTTATACAAACAGAAATATTAACAACCGACGCGACTTTAGCAAGAGTTTTACTTGATGTTTACAGCGGAGAATATATATATTCCGATTTAGGATGGCATAAATTTAACGGCATAATCTGGAAGGAAGTCAAAGTCCTTAAGAACTTTAGATTCAAACTTGAACAAATGTCCGGTATGTATAAAAAATTTAGAAATAAAATTCTTGAACTTTTATACCCAAAGGAAGACGACGAAAAAGAAGAGTTGGATAAGAAAGACAAAGTTATTTTAGTTAAAAAACTTTCTGATATTAACAAGGCTGTTAACAAGCTTGAAAACTATGCTCCTCAAAATGGCATTTTGAAAATGTGTGAAGTGTTGTTTTACGATGAACAATTTAGCGAGTTGTTGGACCAGGACCCACAGCTCATTGCCTTTGCAAATGGTGTATTTGATTGCGAACGTTTATGTTTCAGACAAGGATTGCACACCGATTATTTATCTAAAACACTAGGTGTAGAATACAACGAAAAATTAACAATGTCCTCCAGCAGAGTCCAAGAACTAGAACACTTTTTGTTCAAAATTTTTCCAGACGCCAACATTCGCAAGTATTTTATTGATCAAGCGTGCGAATTCTTTAGAGGAGGAAACAGGGATAAAATTGCCATGTTTTGGACAGGAACTGGCAACAACGGTAAATCGGTCACACAAAAACTCTTCGAAACGATGATCGGTAAGAACATGGCAATTAAATTATCTACAAGTCTTTTGACAGATCGTATTCAACCGGGACAACCAAACCCACAACTAACTAGGTTGCGAGGGGGTGTTCGGTGGGGGGTGTTCGATGAATTCCGAAAAAGCGAACAGATTGATTGCGGGTCGTTGAAAGTTTTAACCGGCGAAGATTCGTTGCCGTGTCGCGATCTGTTTCAACGTGGGCAAGATTCTACCGATTTTACACCGATGTTTAAAATGCTTTGTATTTGTAATGAACTTCCAGGGTTAAAAGATGTTGACGATGCAACATGGGATAGAATACGTATAATACCTTTCGAATCAAAGTTTGTTTCGCAAGAAAAGTGCCCTCCTACCGAAGAGGAACAAATTGAAAGTAAAAGGTTCCTATGTGATACAGAAATTACATTGCCAAAACGTATGAAAAAATTGGCGGTTGCGTTGGGGTGGTATTTGGCGCAGGTTTTGATTGACAAAGAAATGAAGCGTAGAGCAGGTACGTACGACGCGACCATTCCAGACAAGGTTAACGACGCAAAGATCAAATATCAAACCAAATGCGATGTTTTAGCGTACTTTATGGAGGATTCGTACATAAAAACAGACATCGATAAAGACAGAATATTATTTGATGATATGTACATTAATTTTAAAGTGTGGTATATTAACGCGTTCTCTGGTAAAATTACCCATAATAAAAAAGAGTTTATAGATATGGTGAAACATAAATATAAACTCTTGGAAACGGACAAATTATTAAAAGGATATGCTCCGAATAGGATTTTTATTGAAAATTAAACATTTTATGGTTTAAAACCATAAAATTACAAATAGCGAGTTTTTAAGATATCTTTAACTTTTAAAAGTTCTTGGTCAGACGACGCAGATTCTTCGTCGAAGAAAAAGGGTTTTACTTGTATTACTTTATCTGGTTGGTGTGTTGATAACTCTTCCAAATCGTCAATTAAAATAACGTTTTTGTTTTCTATGAAATTTAAATCTTTCGATATTTTAAATTTGCGTTTAGATACATTGCAATGATATGAGCATAAAAATATTTCGAGGTTACGCTTCATACCTTCCTTCAAAATAAAATTTTTAACAATAAAGATGGCATACGCTTTGGAAGACGCTGTCCAAATTCCAACTTTAAAATTCTGGAATATGAACGATAAAAAATCCTGTAAATGCGGTCTTTCAAAAATATCGTAGTAATCTTCCATACGAATACAATGCAGGTTTTTTTTTGCTTTCTCTAATGAACTCGGGTTACAGGTGTCTAAATCTTCAGCGCATATTAAGGTGTTATCCAGATCTAGTAGTATTAGCTTTTTATCAACATTCATTTATTAACCACATGTTCCAGTAAAAAATCCGGAATAGTGGCACTCACCAAAACAACATCCCATGCGGTGGAAAACGCCGCATGAACTACCGGTAAAAATACATTTTTGGCATGCTCCTTGGATACATCCCATATTGTCGCAACATTTGAAGGAGGTTTCACATGGAGAGTACTCTTGGGTACACTGTGAATATACATATCCAATAACTAATAAAACAAATAAAATTCTCATTTATATATTTAAAAATAATAAATCTTAAACCTCCAAAAAACAATAATAAATAATGACTCGTGACTTGTCTACGTTTTTGAATTTGCACGGCAAACAACTTACTCTACTTCCTGATACTATTGGAGAGTTGACACATGTAACACATTTGGTTTTGTCTCATAATCAGCTGACGATTCTCCCAGATTCGATCGGCAAGTTGACCTCTTTAATTACCATAAACCTGTCCAACAATCAAATTACATTGCTCCCAGATTCGATCGGCAAGTTGACCTCTTTAATTTCCGTAACCCTATGCGACAATCGGCTGACACTGCTCCCAAATTCGATCTGGGAGTTGCCTTCTTTAACGAATCTAAACCTGTCTGGCAACGAATTGGCTAGTTTTCCAGATTCGATTGGGAAGTTGACTTCTTTGAAAAAACTTAGAGCAAACGATAACCAACTGGCTTTGGTCCCAGACACGATTGGGAATTTGGTTAATCTAACATGTTTGAATTTGTCCGGTAACCAACAACTAGCTTTGGTCCCAGACACGATTGGGAATTTGGTTAATCTAACACATTTGGATTTGTCTAACAACCAGCTTGCTTTGGTACCAGACACGGTTGGGAATTTGGTTAATCTCACACATTTGGATTTGTCTAACAACCAGCTTGCTTTGGTTCCAGATACAGTTGGGAATTTGGTTAATCTCACACATTTGGATTTGTCTAACAACCAGCTTGCTTTGGTTCCAGATACAGTTGGGAATTTGGTTAATTTAATACGTTTGGATTTGTCTAACAACCAGCTTGATTTGGTCCCAGATACAGTTGGGAATTTGGTTAATCTAATACATGTCAGATTAGATCGTAATAAATTAATTAAACTTCCAGATGGAGTATTAAATTGGAGCAAAATCCTAACAATCAATATTATGCACAACAACATCCCGATTTTACCAATCGGGTTCGGAACCATTAATAACGATCTGCGAGTCAAAAATTGAAATTTCAAGTTTTATTAAAGACTTTAATAAACCATGATCAATATTGATTTAAGTAAAGATGTGTTATTCGACACGTTAGGTATGATTCGTCTTAAAGAATCATATATGAAAGCAGAAGAAACAAGCCCGCAAGAAAGATTTTCGTATATATGCAGTGTATTTTCCAACCAAGACGACAAACTAGCTCAACGTTTATACGATTACATGTCGTCGCATTGGTTAAGTCCAAGTTCACCTCAGCTGAGTTTTGGAGGCTCAAAACAAGGATTGCCAATATCATGTTTCCTTGCTTATCTGCCAGATACGACTCGTGGCTTGATTGATACGTGGGCAGAAGTAAGCGAATTGTCTGTTGTTGGAGGAGGTATTGGAATCGGGGTTGGCATCAGACAAGCAGACGCGAAATCGACAGGCGTCATTGCACATTTACGTACATATGACGCTTCTTGCACTGCTTATAAACAAGGCCAAACGCGCCGCGGATCATACGCGGCCTATTTAAATATCAATCATCCAGAAATTTATGAATTTTTAAATACACGCAGAGTAAGCGGAGACCCCAATTATAAACTTAGGAATATTCATAACGGTATTAACATCACTGACGATTTTATGAGGCGCGTTGAAATAATCTCAACGTTTTCCAAATTAAAAGATGTCGACGAAATTGCCAAGAAACTCAAGGAGTTAGATATTCAACTGCAAGATCGAACGCTAAACACATTTTTGAAATACGTCGACGAATGGGATCTTGTAGATCCGCACACAAATGAGACATGTAAAACAGTTAGTGTAAAAGAGCTGTGGCAAAATATATTAGAAACGAGAGCTGAAACTGGAGAACCATATTTACATTTTATTGACACCTCACAAAAAGCACTACCAGAGTCTCAGAAAAATATGGGGTTGACCGTAAAACAAAGCAATTTGTGTTCTGAAATTACACTCGCGACTGATGAAAAGAGAACGGCCGTGTGCTGTTTGGCCTCTTTAAATCTAGATTATTACGATCAGTGGTCCAAAAACGAACAGTTTTATCTAGACGTGGCAACATATTTAGACAACGTTCTTCAGTATTTCATAGATCACGCTCCAAAAACACTTCAAAGGGCGATCTATTCTGCGACGCGAGAAAGAGCAATCGGCATTGGAGCTCTGGGGTTTCACTCGTATTTACAGGCTAAACACATCAGCCTCGAAAGCATGGAGGCTTATCACATCAACAACCAGATTTTTAAGACCATTTCAACCAATTTAAAAAAGGTTAATTTGGTGTTGGGATCGCAACGCGGCGAAGCTCCGGATTGCGCAGGCACAGGAAAACGTTTTAGCCACATGATGGCTATAGCCCCAAATGCAACAAGCTCAATTATTATGGGCAATACGTCTCCTAGTTGCGAACCATTTAGAGCAAACGTCTATAAACAAGATACATTGTCGGGATCGCACATCACGTATAATAAGCATTTAAAACAACTCCTCGAAACCCGTGTTTCAAACAAGGCCGAACTACAGAATATTTTTCAAAATATTAAAGGTACAAATGGATCAGTTCAACATTTAAATATTTTGACAAATGAAGAAAAAAAGGTTTTTAAATGTTGGGATGAAATTGATCAGGGTGTTTTAATCAGATTGGCTGCGGCTAGACAAAAGTATATCGACCAGTCTCAGTCTATTAGCTTGTTTTTCCACCCAAACGCTACAAAATCTTATGTACATTCTGTACATATTAATGCTTGGAAATATGGACTAAAAACACTTTATTATTATCGATCAAGTAAAATTTTAAGCGTTGATAAAATCGGCCTCGACATTTGCACTTTTTGCGAAGGTTGAGACTTGCGATATTCGAATCTTTGGCACAAGTCGAGAACATTGTTTTAATACTCTTAGAGTATTAAAACTCAAATTCTCCTAATTTGAATGGAAACGTCTCGAGAAGTCGAATATATCAGAAAAACTGCGCTGAATGTTCGCAGGCCAGATTCTTATACGTATGCCCGGCGGAAGGCTTAAACTGGTTATCGATAAAGTATGGAGATTTAAATCTTGGACCTTCCGCCAAGCATACGTTGTCCGTTGGTATTGATTGGGAATTCTCTGAGTTGTCGCATCTCTCCATTCCTCTTATTCATAAGAGATTGCATCAAGTCTGCTCGATGAAGAAGAGCGGAATTGTGAAATTCTTCTACAGCCAGCTGGTTATTATTACCATACGATTCGCATGGTGGTTTAAGCCGTCCTGTTGTTTCGCCAAAAGAATAAATATCAATCTTGTTGCGTGTAATATAATTAGGGGCTCTTGCTGCATTGATATCATCGTAGTAAAATTTAGGCTGACCCAAGAGTTTGTCAATATATGCTCTTTTTGGGTCAGAGTGGCCAAATGCTCTTGGATCATAAATCATACTAGGTTCATCTCCGGTAATATAATCCAAATTAAAAGTCCGTTTTGGTTCTCGGAAAATTTCATCCGTAATGCTTGAATAGACCTTTTTTTCTGGAACCGTCGATATACCATAATTTTGTAAAATTTGTGGAGAAAATCTTTCTACTAAGCATTGGCATTGGCCTTTGCACATGCAAGTGTCCAATGTAACATAGCCAGACAAATAGAGTTCATCTGCCACGTGATTATTGGTTGCCGAATGGATGGTGTAATTATCGGTCCCCCAATGCTTTATATCAGTAATTGGCGGAGGTATAATTGGAGGTATTAATGTCCTTGGATTTGCATTCCCAAGTAATCGGCGTGTTGCTGTTTCTCCTTCGTCCCCGGTGTTTAAAAGACAAGTCCCAACATTCCATCTGTTCATACCCAACAATCCATTATCAGCACATGTTGTAATAGTTGGTAATGGTGTCGTATCATATCCTTCTGGTTTGTATCCATACAAAGATCCTATATTGTTATAGAAATCGATTGGTTCAAAATTTTCTCTCAGCCTTTTTTTTTGTTTGTCAACTGCCAATATTCCAAATAGAATAAGACACATTATAAAGATGTATTCAATCATTTATTTACTAAACTTTACATACTACCGATCGCTTTATTTGTTTTAAGGACACATCACCCTTAAAACAAGATTACTTAATTTTCGAAATCAGACAAAGACGAGTATATCTTATGATATCTGAATGTGAAATTTTAGAAGATATTTTTCCTGCAATATTCTCATTTATCTTGAACATGGACTCGAGACTTTTGCGGTCAATTTCAAGCGTGGTAAAATTTGATCTCAACCCCACAATGTAACCCATAACAAACGCAGATGGGTTTTTATATTCAAGATCTGGAAGTTTTCCAGCCATTTCTAACATATGTGCTATTCCTTCCCTGCTTAAAACTTCTGTCGTTTCGTTCATATGTGATACAGTTGAAACGGCGATAAGTTTAAATTTTTCTTCTGGAGTGTATCCTCCTCTCTTCAGATCGATAGCTGCTCCCAGACCAAGACCAACATCTCCGCCTCCAGTTCTTTCATACGCATTCCATTCATTAGCAAAGCCTCCTTCGTCATCGTCGTATTCATACTCATCGTAGTCGCTCATCTTTATTAGTTCTCATATGTATTTTATACTTTATTGGATGTATGTTTACATATGATGTAAACATCCTATGTTTACATGTACAAAGGCTACATAATAAATGAAACCAATTACAACACCTATTTATCCTAGACCAACTCCACACAAGGGTATTAGGGTCCTGGAAAATAAAAACAACATTTTAAATAACAGTGGATACACAGCCGGGTACCATTCTGGCGCCGATATATTTGGTTATGAAGCACCTCCTACTCCTACATCACAACATCCGTCGTCACTCAATTGTGTTACAATTGCACATCATATTGAAACATGTCCAGTGTGCAGTAAATTATACGACACTGATAAAACTCTGTATATTTTGGCTATAATTATCCTTTTAATTTTATATATTTTGATTGTTCGATATACATGTAAAATCACGGTAACGTAAAATGTATTCGTGTGGCATCAATCAGTAAAATGAATATGTATGTTGAAAAACATGCAATAAACAAATGGGTATTAAAAGTCTCAATAAATTTTTAAAAAAATTTACGGTCTATGAAACCTTTCATATATCTAAATTGGAATATAAAAAAATAGCTATAGATACACCGTTATTTTTATATAAATTTAAAAGCGTGCATCAAGATAATAATTGGATTGGATGTTTTATAAATTTAATAAGTTTTTTGAGAAATTGGAATATTCATCCAATATTTGTATTTGAAGGTCAGTCTCCTCCTGAAAAATATGCTACATTGGCCGGAAGACGGGATCAACGAGAAAAAATGGTTCAAAAAACCAACATGTTGCAAGAATCTTACACAACTTATGAAACAACAGGAGAAATGCCACCTTTATTACAAGAATTGTTGTCAAAATCAACGCTTAAATCCATTCCAAATATTATAGATGCCCGACGTAAATACGAAATAATAATAACGTCGGACGATATTTGTCTTCTTAAAAAAGCATTTGATATCATGCACATTGATTACATCCAGAGCAAAGGCGAAGCAGAAGCAGAATGTGCAAATTTATTTTATTCGAATCAAATTGACTTTATAGTTTCAGAAGATACAGACGTTTTAGCCTACAACACTGGCAAAGACACGAAAATTATAACTAACTTTAGCGCCAAAGAAGAAGCATTTACTGAAATTTCCAAATTTAAAGTTTTAAAAGCACTAGATATGGATGAAATTCAATTTAAGGATTTTTGTATCATGTGTGGAACTGATTATAATAAAAATATACATGGTATAGGCCCTGAAAAAGCATATAAAATTTTACAGGTTTATCTAGATATTGAAAAGATTCCTAAAGAAATTTTTTCTAAAGAAAAGATTGGTATTTTAAACCATAAAAAATCTAGACAGTTGTTTACACCTTCATACACAGATGTGAAAACTAAATGGTGCGTTATTCCACATCAAACTTTCATAATCGAATTAAATATCTTCATGATGTACAATCGGATCTTTAACATAAATTCTAAATATATCTACCGTACGCTTTCGGAAGCAGAGTTGTACATCAGCGAACACTGAAGATTTAATTTCAGTATTGAAATTAAATTTAAAGCGGTGTAAATAAACAAATGGATCATAGATTAATTTCTACAATTCTTGCCATCGCGCTCGTAATAGCGCTGTTTCGAACAAGAGAGCATGAAAAAATCAGAGTTGGAATTCACGATATGCTAACGTTTGTTTGGTTACTATATGGCCTCCATTACAAAGATTATTATGTGATATCAATATGTTTGGTTATATTATTGGTTGGATTACCTTAGATATAAAGGCAATTTACCATCATAAAACATTTATACCATTTAATTTTTAGATTAAAAATTGAAGGTAGTCTGGATCATAATTTTAAAAAATGAAAATATTAAAGGATATAATAATATTATAAATATGTTTGTAACTGAACCCAAAATAATTGAGGAACCGACCTCTATTAAGAAAGGCCAAAAAAATCGCGAATCGTCGATGAATTACTTCAATAAAATTACCGAGAATATAAGCCAATGTTTGATATCTTTAGATAAGGTGATTGAATTGCAAAGCGAAACAAGTAAGAAAGGATATATAGCGAAACCACAAGATGTCGCTTCTATTAAGAAAGGGACAAAAGACACCCTCAGAGATCTTAAAGAAGCTCAAAAATTTCTTGTAAAATATAAAATCCTAACGTTCGGGAAGAAAAAGGGTGAAAATGTTCAAGAACAATCTGCGGATCGCAAACCTACAGGTTTGCAGAAAAAAAAGATGATTTCTGACAAATTTGCTGCAATTTTTGACTTGGATAAGAACAATCCCGAGGAGAATACCCAATCGCGAAACAGTGTAACAAAGATCATTAATAATTATATTGGAAAGAACGAGTTGCAAGGATATCCCAAACGCAACATTATCAACTATGATGAAAATCTAAGACAGCTTTTTCAAATTAGTCCTGACTCGACGTCGGAACTAACATATGCAAAGTATCAGAAATATCTTCATTTCTGCTTCGAACCCGAACCTGAACAAAAACCCAAGCACGTACCCGATCCCAAAGGGATCGGTCGCCGTTCGTCGCTCCGCGACGAACCGGTACCGCTTAGCGGCGCCCCAAGGGTAGAGCCTGAACCAAAACCCAAAACACGTAGAACCAAAACCCAAAACCCAGAACCCAAGCACGATGCACCCGTTTACGTAGAACCAGAACCAAAACAAAAACCCAAGCAAAAACACAGACATTCAGAACATTCAGACCAATAAGGCTAATTTTATCTTTTTAAAAAGATAAAATTAATATATGACAGATAATAAAAGATGGGAATAAAATATTTTTTTAAATGGTACAAGAAAACTTTTCCAAAAACTATTCAAAAATATGATGAAAAGATATCTTTGAGCAACACATGTTTAATGTTGGATTTGAATGGTATAATTCATAGCTGTTGCCAAAAAATCTACAAATATGGTAAATCTGAGCCGTTTAAACTTATAAAAAAGAAATGTCTTGGTAAATCCCGCGTTGGCAAACGTAACTTATCCGTGGCTAGCAAAATATCTAACGAAGAATTGGTGTTTGCAGACGTGCTTGAAACAATAGATTCGCTCGTTGTTTCAACGAACCCGACAAGTATAGTTATAGCTATTGACGGGGTTGCGCCGCTTTCCAAACAAATACAACAAAGACAAAGACGATTTTTAAGCACAAAATCCGTAAACGGGTTTGATCCAAACTGTATCTCTCCAGGGACTGAGTTTATGTACAATCTCGGTAAGTATCTACATAACGCTTTGAATGAAAAATTAAAAACAAAATGGCTGAACATTACATCATTATATTTTTTAGATTCATCTGTCCCAGGAGAAGGTGAACATAAGCTTTATAATTTTTTAAGAAGTGTAAATCTTTCTAAAGACCAAGATGTAATAATTTCTGGAAACGATTCTGATTTAATAATGTTGTCGTTGTTGGCAACGACATATGTTCCTAATAAAATTTATGTTTTAAGAGAAGATTTAGGATCTCAAATGATTATCGATATTATATCGACACGCAACCTGTTGGAATCTATGGGAACAGCTGAACAGTCTGTTATTTTCGATTTCATTGTTTTATGTTTTTTTGTAGGAAACGACTTTATGCCTCAAATTCCTCTTTTAAATATTTACGACGGCGGACTGGATCTTTTACTTCAATATTATTTCAAGTCTAACTTGAGGATTGTTACCCTTCGGGCGCCGCAAAGCTTGGAAATTGACATTTCCGTTTTAAAGGAGATTTTTACTTTTATATTGCGCAATATTAGCACTCATGCTATTCGACACTACAAGATTAGAAATTACGGGTATAAAGATCCGTTGTTGAACCAAGTCCTGGAAGAATCTCCAGACGTGTACCCTTTGGGCGCCGCAAAGCGGTATTACAAAACTTATTCTAAACAACATGCGATAAATAACAATATTGCTGGTTTGTATATCAAAGAGATGGAATGGGTCTTGAAATACTACCTCCAAGGAGTTGATTCTGTCGACTGGAATTTTTATTATCCGCATCAATACGCCCCAACCCCTATAGATCTTCTCGAGTATGATGGCAATTCTCCTCCATTAGCAGAATACCAGTATGAATTTCAGATTAAATCAGATCCTTATTTTCAACTTTTATGTATACTACCATACCACAGTTCTGCGTTGTTACCTTATCCATTTAATGACATATTAAACAAACAGCTGAAAATATATCAACCGCAAGCTCCAATACGGATTGATTACGACGGAAAGTTAAACGACTGGGAAGGTATACCGATATTACCCGCGTTAAACTATCCCGCCATTTATCAAATTTACAAAGCCAATTTGCCCAAATGTGTCGATATTAAAAGAAACTGTTCTAATACGGGGATTCATTATCGTGTGTCTTGATGTACATTTGGCAAAACTCTAGCCACATGTTCTGCAATTTTGGATCTATATTTTCTATATCATAAATTGCAACATCTAATTTCTTATCGTAAATCAATAGGAAAAAATAAAGCATTTCCTTACTTTCAATATTTAATTTTGTATTTATAGTATCAATTAACCATATTTTTTGTTCATGTGTTAATGGCGGTTTGTTTTCACATGTTTTTAATAACGAATCAAATAACATATATGATGCCATTTATTTTCACATGGTATTTTATTTTAACTTTTCAATGTACCCTTCAGGCGCCGCAAAGCGGGATTGGGCGACCGATCCCTTTGGGATCGGGTACCCTTCAGGCGCCGCAAAGCGGTACCACAATCCCGCTTCGCGGGATTGGGCGACCGATCCCTTTGGGATCGGGTACGCCGCTCGTCTCTGAGCGACGAACCGATAACCACGAAAAGTTAAAATGTCAGTTAAGCATTGAATGCCGTGAAAATATGTTGTGTGTCAACGACTCGTGCAGAGAATGTATTGCAGCCGGCAAATCGTGCGGCGGGTTTTTTACGGTCGACTGTTGTTTTGGAAAATGTAATTATAAAGGGAAATTTTCAATACTTCCTCTTCCTTATATTGGCATGTGCTTTTAATTTTCATATGAAAATTAAAAACTAATTTAAGTACAAGTCCCAAACATGTTTTTAAACGAAAATGAAAAGTTCTTTTATTCATATCGGATGGCTCTAGAAAATAACCATATAAAAATTAATTTAAGTACAAGTTCCCAAACATGTTTTTAAAACGAAAATGAAAAGTTCTTTTATTCATATCGGATGGCTCTAGAAAATAACCAGTGATGTATTTGTCGGAAGAAGTATTATTTAATGCGACAGTGGCGGCTTGTTGTGAACCAAAAATTTCACATGCACAGTCTTTCGTTGACGTGTTGTAATCATTATAGACTACTTTGTCTACTCCAAGCCAAACGGTTAAGTCTTTACAAGAATGCCCTCCACTGGATTCAAAACTGTCTTGTTTTTTCTTACAAAGTATTTCCAAACCATAAACTACATCTTGGATCATAAATGACGAGATTGATTGATTTGGACTTACTTGGATACATGGCGACCGTTTGCCATTATGTTCGAATTTAAAATATGATGTTTGTTCTGTTTTAAAGACGGGGAAAACCGAGAGAAGTGTTTCTGCTCCAAAAACATTAATGGTCGTGCCATCTTTCTCAATGGTAATAGGTAATAGATTATTTTGGGTATAATTGTTTTGGACACGAGATACGCAAAAATTAACATATCCGCCCGTTCCAAAGTCCAATCGTAAAGTATTTTTATCAACACGGTCCATATTTTATTATATGTGTATTTTTAAAATACAGTTCTAAAGATGGCGGCGAATGGGATTAATGCTTATAATAAATGGAAGAATATAATTTACATGATTTTCTGCCTCTGTACAATCCCATCTCTTCATCTAAATTTAATAAGGACATTAATAACCTAAAAGAGTTTAGAAGATATAAATTGGACAGGGAAGAAATGTTCCCCCAAAATCCCGGCGATTTGATGACTCACCAAAAGATGATCGCGACATTTATGAGTCCACGGTCGCAGTATGATGCCTTGTTGTTGGTTCATGAAATGGGAACTGGGAAAACATGCACGGCTGTGAGCGTCGCAGAAGAATTTATTAAGTATCAATTGCGATCCGAATACGAAGGCAACGCTGTCACTAGTATCGGCAAAATTATTATTTTGACCAAAGGAGAAGGGTTGCAAGACAATTTCATCAACGAAATCGCAAACGTGTGCACTTCGAATAAATATGTCGACGGAGCAGAAAGATATATAAAACAGAACAAATTTAAAAAGATTAAGAAAAACGTCAAGTCAAAGTATTCGTTTAATACCTTTGAAGTTTTTACTAAGAATTTGCGCAAATTACAAAACAAGGAAAAAAGCACCTTGTATGAAAATACGTTGTTTATAATTGACGAAGCCCATAATTTGCGTAAAAGCGACGAAGAAACGGCATATATGGAAATTTACAATCTTTTTCAACTGTTGAAGACGCGCAAGGTGTTACTTCTTACAGGCACTCCTATGAAAGACCAACCAGAAGAAATTATCGACCTTTTAAATTTGATAATTAAAAAGGATAAATTATCTTATTCAGATCTTAAAAATTTAAAAACGTTCAAGAAAAAGATACGAGGGCATGTATCTTACCTTCGAGCAATGATGTCAGATGTAAGTTATATTAATCAAGGACAATTAATTGCTCCGTTAAAACATTTAAAAGTTTATCCTGTCGCTATGGATAAATTTCAAGAACGGTATTATATGAAAGCCAAAAATTTGGACGAGACTGAAAAATCCATTTTTAGCCAATCCAGGCAAGCGTCGCTATTGGTATTCCCGGACGGAACATATGGATCTTTGGGGTTCCAAAATAATATTAGAGAAATATCAACTGGATATTTTAAATTTGCGTCTCCGACGGTTGCAGAAACCCTTTATAATAATTTACACCAGTATTCGGCTAAATATGCAGATTTGATAAATAAACTTGATCAAAATTACAATGATTTAAAATCTTCTTTCGTCTTTTCAGAATTTGTCAAAGGATCTGGTCTTATAACGCTTTCGATACTGTTAGATTTAAATGGATTTCAACGTGCACGGCCAGATGTCGATTATAAAACAAAAGAAAAAAGATACATTATACTTACACAAACAACTACTTCAGATGCGCAAAAAAGATCTTTGATTAAAACGTTCAACCACTCTAGAAATATGCACGGAGAATATATTTCAGTCATTTTAGGCTCAAGAGTTGTGATGGAAGGCTTTAGTTTTAAAAATATACAAGCCGAATATATATTAACTCCTCATTGGAATTACTCTGAAACCAGCCAAATTATAGCCAGAGGATTGCGGGTAGGATCACACTCGGATTTATTAAATAAAAATATAATACCAGAGGTGAAAATCTATCATTATATATCTATTTCAGATAGAATAAAAGATTCCATAGATTTTCACATGTATGAAATCTCAGAACCAAAAGATGAGGCTATTCAAAAGGTAATGCGGGCGTTAAAAGAAGCGTCATTTGATTGCGAGTTAAACAAAGATCGAAATTTAGTCGCCAATAATATGTTAAATAAAACACGCAGCTGTGAATACCAAGAGTGTAATTATACATGTGATAACAATACAATCGGAGATATTGATCATCGAAATTACAAGTTATTATATTTTACAACGTCCAAATCTTTTTATTCTCTACGACAGTGGTTATTAACCAACGTATCAAAAGGACCGTTGACTTTAAAATTTATAATCGACCAAACCAAACACACAACTTTTGAAATATTTCTTGTTGTCAAAGATATTATCGAGTCTGGACAAGTTCTCTTTTCCAGACCAGAAGGCAATTATTATCTTAATCAAAAAAATAATGTATTTTTCCCATCGATATCTTATTTAGATTCTGATCCTATGCTTGATCAATTTTATTATAAAAACACAGTGGTTTTCAACGGTAAAAGCATCGATCAAATGCTCTACGAAAACCAAGAAAATTATATGGTAAATGTTGTACGTCAAATATTTACTAAACAAAGTTTGACAGAACTACAACAGGAAGTGGTCAAATTACCACTCTTTTTACAAGAAAAATTATTATTGAGCTGCATAACAGTCAAAGACCGCAAACTTGACCCAGATGTTCAATTTAAACGCGATATGATACTCAATAACTATCGCCTTTATTACAAAATACACAACAACAAGGCATTTGCGTGGCTTGATGCAAATGCCTACAAATGCTCTGACGATCTTAAAAAATGGCGCATATGCACAGAACAAGAAAGGGAGGAGGTTGTAAATATGAAGAATTATACTACAACTTCAAAAAATCCATATGGGTATATTGGTCTTTTAAATAGAACTTCAAATGATTTCTGTTTGAAACGAGTACCCAAAGGGAGCGACGAACCTGTCGATGACAAACGTATGAAAAGTGTCGGCAAACGTTGCAAAAATTACCATAAAATCGAACTGGTGGACATCTTAAACCGCGTCGAGTTAAATCCTCCGCTCGAGTTTGATTTTGACGAAGGCGACAAACAAACTATGAAAAAAGCGCTTAAAGACATTGTCAAGGACGGCGGACGTCTCAAAGATTATAAAAGAGTGGCATTTTGGGACGGACAAGGAATACCTGTTTTATGTGAAAATATATTTAAGGTATTTATGGACAAACAACTTGTCGTGGACGACCCCACATGCGGAACTGCTAAGAAAGTCAGATAATAAATGAATTCAACAAGAGGATTGCTTATGCTAGAAACTGAAGATTTTGATATTTTAACAACCGACAAAGCTAAACATCTCGTTCATACGTTCGACAGCAAGTTTAGTATAACAATGTTTTACACTGACGAATGCGACCAATGTAATATAATCAAACCCATATTGTTGAGATACATCGGACACCCAACGATACAAATATGCATGGTAAATGTTTATGACGACGACTCGGTTAAATTAATTGAGATGTCGGCAGATACAACAACACCGCTAAGACACGTCCCTCTTATAATTTTTTATGTTAATGGCACACCATTTAAAAAATTCGACGGACAATATACATCACAAGACTTTGCAAAATTTGTTACAGATGTCTTACAAGAAGCCGCATCTGTACAAAACATCGCAGAGTTGAGCGACATCCCTGCTTATACAATCGGAAAACCAAACAGCGCTAAAGTCTGTTATTTGACGTTCCAAAAAGCATATTAAAATAAATGGTTTCCAACGCTATCAAGACAAAAGCATATTCTTACGGAGCTCAAGACATTGTCAACTCGTGGCAGTTAAATAAAAATATGCGGTTTACCATTCTGGCGCCGCAAAGCGGTACTACAATGATCGATGGATTCACTTTGGCGACATTCGCTATGACGATTTTACGACGCACAAGGACCCGAAGAGGAGGACAAATTACAGAATAACAAATTCCAAAATAACAAACAAATATGGGGAATACACATATAAAAACAAAAATTACTCAAATTTCTGGGCATATCATCTTTTATGGTAACTGACATTCATGTTCCGAAGCCTTCGCAAGGCACACATCCACGCATCGGTGTGAAAAATGATTAATAATTCAAAAATAAAATATAAAACAGATATCAAGACAATGCATACATACGAACATGTAAAGGCACATATGGACCAATATGGCGAAATTGAAACGGATCGCGAAAAATACGACGTGTTCTTTCGCGAAGGAGCTCGTCTGTGGCCATTCATAAATCCAAAGACTTTGGTTGCGCCAAAACGAGTTTGGATCATATTGGATGAAATCGCAAAGCGATTTCGATATGGAGAAAATGACCAAGAAGAAATGTATCAATTAATCAACGAGACCTCTCACGTGGTGCGTTTGCTGGCGCCCGATTTGAGCAAAAAAACATTGAAACGGTTTTCCGGCTTTTTGAATGATATCATGTATGATATGATGTAAAGCCCTTCAATTACATTTTAATGCTTTTAGAGCATTAAAATGAGATGGAGATTGTATAAATTATTTGTGACTGATTAATAAATATTTATACCATCGTATATTGAAACTAAAATACGTCTTACGACAGGTGCATTTCACCTGTAATAAATGAAGTATACCTTCTGTCGCGGGATTGTTATATTACCGCTTTGCGGCGCCCGAAGGGTACCAGATCCCAAAGGGATCGGTAGGGTATGGTATAAAATTCTTATTTTCTTATATTTAGTATATATGACCACGTCTCATACATGTAATTCTAATACATGTGATCGTGAATGTTACGGTTTAGGACAAGCATGTGTTGAGAGATGTTATGAAAATTGTTTAAGTAATGGTTTTTAATCTTCTTAGCTTTAAATTTCATCCAAGACTTGTTGTTTTATGGTTTTAAACCATAAAACCACCGGACAAGACTTACCCTTTGGGATAGGGTAATATTAGCATCTTTGAGTGCATTTTTTACAAACTTGAATATTCAAAGAAACTTTTAATTGCATATTTTCTCGTGTCAAGTCGGAACATTTACTTTGAAACCCTAATTTTTCTCTTTGGACGGATTCGCGGTTAATTTTAAGCTTGGAATTGTCGGCATATACTTCAAGTATAATAAATGATCAATAATCTTATTACTTCCAATATTGATGACAACGAAGAAGAGCGTTGTTTGTTACTCTTGGCTGAAGCAGAATACAGAATTCAAAGGCTACAAGAAGATCCGAGAAGACCAGTCGAAGATCCGGGAAGACCAGTCGAAGATCCGGGAAGACCAGTCGAAGATCCGGGAAGACCAGTCGAAGATCCGGGAAGACCAGTCGA
>Ga0209048_10002019_pt1 | contig 20401 bp, 20 predicted proteins | sample FrelakmetCRP12CR_FD_187146 | JGI IMG/M metagenome (GOLD analysis project Ga0209048, IMG submission 187146) | Freshwater lake sediment microbial communities from the University of Notre Dame, USA, for methane emissions studies - CRP12 CR (SPAdes)... | ecosystem: Environmental > Aquatic >... | reverse complement strand
GGTTTACGGCTGGCCGTCGCGAGGGATCCGACGCGAGCCACCATGGAGGGCGGCGACTATAGCAGCCCGCCCCCGCCCCGTCAGCCGCGGCCCCGGTACGGGGCGACCCCCTGATCCGGAATCCACAGCCCCGCGGGCGGGCGGCCGGTCTGCCAGAACACGTCGATCGGCATGCCGCCGCGCGGATACCAGTAGCCGCCGATGCGCAGCCAGCGCGGCGCGAGCAGCCGTACGAGGCGCTCCGCGACCGCGAGCGTGCAGTCCTCGTGGAAGGCACCGTGGTTGCGGAAGCTCGCGAGGTACAGCTTGAGCGACTTGCTCTCGACCAGCCACTTGGCGGGAACGTAGTCGATCACGAGATGGGCGAAGTCGGGCTGCCCGGTGACCGGACACAGCGCGGTAAACTCCGGCGCCGTGAAGCGCGCCAAGTACTGCCGGCGCGGATGCGGGTTGGGCACGCGCTCGAGCACCGCCGCCTCGGGCGACGGCGGAATAGCCGTCGTCGCGCCGAGCTGCCGGAGCCCGGGGCCGGGGCCGGCGCGCCGCGTGCCGCGGCGCGGGCTCATTTCACGGTGCCCTTGGCGAAGATCTTCTCCATCTCGTCCATGATGGAGTTCATCTCGCGGATCGCCGCGTTGAATGGCGCCGATGTGGTCATGTCGACGCCGGCGTCCTTGAGCAGCTCGACCGGGTACTTCGCCGAGCCCGATGCCAGCATGTGGAGATAGGCGTCGCGGTTCTTCGCCGCCTGACCCGACTTCACGGCGGCCTTGCCAATGATGCCATCGGCGATCGACATGCTCGCAATCATGCTGGTCGCGTACTGATAGACGTAGAAGCTCGTGTAGAAGTGCGGTATGTAGGCCCACTCGGCGGCGTAGCGGTCGTCGATGCGGACAACGCCCTGGTCATGGCCGTAGTACTGGCGCAGCAGCGTCAGGTACAGCTGGTTGAGCGAATCGGCGGTGAGCGGCTCGCCGCGCTCCACGGCCTCGTGGGTCTTGAGCTCGAATTCCGCGAACAACGTCTGACGGAAGAGCGTCTGCCGCATCCCGTCCAGGTAGCTTGCGAGCAGGAACAGCCGGGCGCGGTCGTCCTTGGTCTGCCCGAGCATGTGGTGCAGCAGCAGGTTCTCGTTCAGGGTCGAGGCCACTTCCGCAACAAAGATCGAGTAACCAGCCGTCGCGTACGGCTGGTGCGAGTTCGACAGGTAGGAGTGCATCGAGTGTCCCGACTCGTGCGCGAGCGTCGAGACGTCGTCGTAGGCGCCGTTGAAGTTGAGCAGCTGCAGCGGGTGCACGCCGTAGACGGAGTTGCTGTAGGCGCCGGAGCGCTTGCCGGTGGTCGGCATGAAGTCGACCCAGCGCTGCTCGTAACCCTTGCGCAGGGTATCGACGTAGGTCGGGCCGAGCGGCGCGAACGCCGCGAGCGTGAGCGCCTGCGCCTGCTCAAGCGTGTACTGGAGATCGGCTTTCGCCACGATCGGCGCGTACAGGTCCGCGTAATCCAGCTCCTTCAGCCCCATGATCTTCTGGCGCAGCCGCAAGTAGCGGTGCAGCGTCGGCAGGTTGGCGTGCACGTCAGCGAGCAATTGCGTGTACACCGAGCGCGGGATGTTGTACTGGAACAGCGCCGCATCGAGCGACGAGTCGAACTTGTGAACCGTCTTGTTGACGACGTCAGCCTGCGTATTCGCGTTCAGCGTCGTGGCAAGCGTGCGGGTGAACTGGCCATAGCTGTCCCAGAAGGCCTTGAACACGGCGTCCCGGTCCGCCTTGTTGGAGGAGGCGCGGTACTTGGTGTAGCCGCTGGCGTCGAGGCGCACCTTCTCGCCCGTCGAGAGGGTGACTTCCGGGTACGGCAGGTCGGCGTTCGTGAACACCGAGTGCACCGACCCGCCTGCCGCGCCCATCACGCTCGCCTGCGCGAACACCTTTTCTTCGCCCGGCGAGAGGGTGTGCGGCGCGGCCCGCAGGATGTCGTCGAAGAACATGCGGTACTGGCCGAGCTTCGGCTGCTCGGCAAGGTAGCGGTCCACAGTCGCCTTGCCGATGCTCAGGATCTCGGGGCGCATGAAGGCGGTCGCGGCCTGCAAATCGGTGTAGACCTGCAGGCCCTCCTGCTGCATCTGCTGGCTGCGCGAGATGCGGGTGTCCTCGTCATAGAGCTGCGAGGCATATGCGTACAGCCGGTCGGCGCGCAGGCTCGCCTCCTCCCAGGCCGTCATTCCGGCCAGCAGGGACTGTGCGGAGACCCCCAGCTTGCCCTGCCACTTCGCCAGCTCCGGAATGTCCTTGACCAGCTGCTGCTTGGCCGCCACCCAGGCCACCTCGTCCGGATACAGGGCGGCGAGATCCCACTTGTACTTCTCGGGAACCTCGGCCCGCTCGGCGGCACCCCCCGGAACGGCGATACAAATGGCGGAAACGGCCAGCAAGACCGTAAAAAACGCGCGAAGTCGCATCGAAAACTCCCGGATCGGCCTGACCGGCCGCAGATTTGAGGCCGCCAGCTTGCCTACTCGACGGCCTCCCTGCAACGCTGCATCGCTGCTAGTATTGCTGCGGCGCAACCAGGCCAGTCAGGCACGGAAATCAGGATGCCTAAGCCCAACGGAACCCGAGCACGCCGCGCTCCCCGCGCCGTGTGGACGCTGCTGGAAGGCCGGGCCTTCCTCGAGGCGGGCCTCCTGCCCGCCCTGCTCCCGGTCCTACAGGCAACCCCCCGCGGCGACGGCCATCCGGTGTTGCTGGTGCCCGGGTTCACGGCGGGGGATGCCACGCTCGTCGGACTGCAGCTGTTCCTCAGGTCGCGCGGCTACCACGTCGAGACCTGGGGCTTCGGCCAAAACACCGGGTTCAAGCTCAAGTTCTCCCATGCGCTCGAGCAGAAGCTGCGTTTCATGCATCACAAGTACAAGCGGAAGGTCAGCCTGGTGGGCTGGAGCCTGGGCGGGGTCTACGCGTTCTACACGGCCCACAGCGCGCCGGAGTGCGTGCGCACCGTCATCTCGCTCGGCAGCCCGATGCGCTTCTCGGTGGACAGCTTCAAGGTGCCGCTGGTGGTGCAGGCGGTCTATCGCTACCTCGCCCACCCCATGGGACCGGTAGCACACCTCTCCAACGTGCGCGCCAAGGTACTGCGCGCGCCGCCGCCGGTGCCCTCCACGTGCGTTTACTCGCTGACCGACGGCATCGTGCCCCCTGAGGCCGCCCGCATCGATGCAACCGAGGGCCAGCACGAGAACATCTGGGTCCCCGGCAGCCACGTCGGCCTCGGCTTCAACCCGGCCGTCATGTGGATACTGGCCGACCGGCTGGCCCAGCCGGAGGGCCACTGGGCCCCGTTCAAGCCGGGCGGTTGGGCGGGGGCCGTCTACCGCCGCTGCGCAGGCAGGATCGGCAAGGTCGAGGCCGCGGCGCTGGCCTGACTCGCCTCAGGCCGCCTTGCGGCGCGCCCGGGCGCCCGCTGCCGCGCGCGCCTTTTTCGTCACCTTCGCCTTGGCGCGCCCGCGCTCGGCCCGCGGCGTCTTCGCGAGCGTCAGGTACTCCTGGAAGCTGTCGCGAATGCACTGCCCAAAGTGCTCCGGATCCGGGATCTGCTCGCGACACGACGTCGGCGAGATGAAGATCATGCCGTCGTAGCTCGTGACCGCAAACACGAGGCCCATGCCGTCGGAGATCGGCATGATGGCCGAGAAGTAGGTCATCCGGGCCCCGTTCAGGTAGAGGGGGATCGCCGGCCCCGGCACGTTCGTGATCGTGCAGCTCGCGAGCGGCATCTGGCGGCCGACGCCGAGCGCCGATCCGGCGAGCAGCCGCGCCGCCAGCGCCAGCGTTCCCGCCGGCGCGTGCTTGGTGATGTCGGTGAGTTCCTTGGCGTCGACCGCCTGCTCGATGTCCGCGTGTGACTCCGTGTGCCGGTGGATCGAGCGCAGCCGGCGCACCGGGTCCTCGAACTCCGTGCCAAGGGGCACGCGCATCAGGCTCAGGCCCGCAGGCGCAGACGGGGGCCCTTCGAGGTTGCGGATCGACAGCGGCGCCGCCGAGATCAGCCCCGGCCCGGGCAGCTCGTCGTGGCTCATGAGGTAGCGGCGCAGGGCGCCGCCGCACACCGCCAGAACCGCATCGTTGATCGTCGCGCTCGGCACGAGATCGCGAATCCGCTTGAAGTCCTTGATCGGGAAGCGGCGCGACTCGAACACGCGGTGCGGCGACACCTCGGAGTTGAAGCGCGTGATGGGCAGGCGCTCCGGGTGGATCCACAGGTCCCGCAGCGATCCCAGCACCGCCGGCGTCATCGTCCTGAGCGCCCGGGTGAGTGGCCCCGCGAACATGAGCGGCTGGATGATGTTGTGGAGGGCCGCCCGCGCCAGCAGCGAGATCGCGCCCGGCGGGGACTCGGGGAACCACGGCTCCGGCGGTTCGTGGGGCGCGGGAATCCGCGTGGTGTCGTGCAGCAGCGTCGTGATCTCCGCGCCGCCGCGGACGTCGATCGCCGCGTGGTGAATCTTGGCGATGATGCCGAAGCTGTCCTTGGGCAGGCCGAGGAACGCGTCGAGCCCTTCGACCAGGTACATCTCCCAGAGCGGCCGCGACATGTCGAGCGGCCGGGCGTGGATGCGCGAGGCCTGGATGCAGAACTGCCGCCAGTCGCCCGGCTTCGGCAGGGCGATGTGGCGGACGTGATACTCGAGGTCGAAGCTCTCGTCCTCGATCCAGTACGGGAAGTCGAGTTCGAGCGGGACGCGTAGGAGCTTCTGCCGGAAGATCGGCGAGAGGTGCAGGTGGCTCTCGATGTGCTTCAGCAACCCCTTGAACCGCACCCGGCCCTCGGGCGAGGTCGACGGGTCGTAGATCGAGATGAGCGAGATGTTCGAATTCGCGTGCCCGGTCTCCGCATAAACGAAGCGGGCATCCTCACCACGCAACTGCCGCATGTCCGCAGAGTCTCCTGTTGGCCGCCGACCGGCCCTCGTCTGGAGTCTAGCACCGGCGGCGCGGCGCCCACCTCAGCGGTTATCCCGTACGGTTACTCAGGACTTGACCTTGAGGAAGCCCCCCGCCCGCAAGCTTTCCTTCACGCGGCGCATGCCAGCTAGCCAGCGATCGTAGTCGGCCGCCTTGCGCTGGAAGAACCCGAGGACCTCCGGGTGGGTCAGGATCAGGAACCGCTCCGAGGCGATGCCCTCGGCGATGGCTACAGCCGCCTGCTCCACGGTGAGCACGCCCGGCAGCGAGCCCGCCGGGGTCGCCTCGTCGAGCCCGGTGATCGCCGTGGCCACGTACTGCGGACAGACCACGGAGGCGCGGATGCCTCGCTCCGCGTAGGTGATGGCGAGCGACTCGGCGAGCCCGACCGCCGCGTGCTTGGTCACAGAGTACGCCGTGTCGCCCACCTGGCTCAGCACGCCGGCGGCGGAGGCCACGCTCACGAGGTACCCCGAACCCCGCGCAAGCATGCCAGGCAGCACGGCACGGCACGCGTAGACATGTGACATGACGTGCACGTCCCACATGCGCTGCCAGGTCGCGTTCGGCGCGGACAGTGCATCGTCGAGGTCGAGCGCCTTGACGCCAAAGCCGGCGTTCGACACCAGCACGTCCACTCGACCGAAGCGCTCGTTGACGGCGGTCACGGCACGCTGCACCGAGGCCTCCTCGCTCACCTCGCACTGCAGCCCGAGCCAGCCCTGCGCGGCCGCCGTGGCCGCGGCCTGGGCGCCGTCGAGGTCGGCGATGGCGACGCCGGCGGCACCGCGGCGCTGTAGTTCCCGGCCCAGCGCGCGGCCGATGCCGCGCGCCCCGCCCGTAATGAAGATCACCTTGCCCTGCACGTCCACGATATCTCCTCAGGATAGCTTGAGCCGCTCTACCTGCCCCCACGCGAGCTCGGCCAGCGGCCGCGCGGCGCGGCCGGTTTGCATCGCTTCGGCGCTGGAGGCATTGCCCTGCAGCGCGCGGGCCAGCACCCCCTGCGCGATGGCCGCGAGGCGGAACAGGTTGTAGGCGATGTAGTACTCCCAGTCGGCCGCCGCGATCGGGCCGCGGCCCGTGCGGCGACAGTAGGCGGCAACGTACTCACTCTCGGTCGGGATGCCGAGGGCGGCGCAGTCCACCCCGCCGAGCCCGCGGAACAACCCGGGCGGAATGCGCCAGGCCATGCAGTGGTAGGCGAAGTCCGCGAGCGGATGACCGAGGGTCGCGAGCTCCCAGTCGAGAACCGCGAGGATCCGCGGCTCGGTGGGATGAAACATCACGTTGTCGATGCGGTAGTCGCCGTGCACGACGCAGGTCTCGTCGCCGGCCGGAATGTTCTGCGGCAGCCAGTCGATCAGGTGGTCCATCGCCTCGATGGTCTCGGTCTCCGAGGCCCGGTACTGCTTGCTCCAGCGCGCCACCTGACGGGCGATGTACTCGCCGCTACGGCCGAAATCGCCGAGACCGGCCGCGACGTAATCCACGCGATGCAGCGCCGCGATCACGCGGTTGATCTCGTCGTGAATCGCGCCGCGCTCGGCCGGCGTTTGCTCCGGCAGGCGCGGATCCCAGAACACCCGCCCCGGAACGTAGTCCATCAGGTAGAAGGCGGTGCCGATGACCGCATCGTCCTCGCACAGCCCAAAGGTGCGCGCCACCGGCACCTCGCTGCCGGCGAGCGCACGGATCACGCGGTACTCGCGATCGACGGCGTGGGCGGACGGCAGCAGCTTGCCGGGCGGCTTGCGCCGCAGCACGTAGCGCTGCGCGCCGGCCGTGACTAGGTAGGTCGGGTTCGACTGCCCGCCTTTGAACTGGGCGACCTCGAGCGCGCCCTGGAACGGCGCCACGCGTGCGCGCATCCAGTCGGCGAGGTGCTCGACAGGAAACGCGTGCTGCGGCGCGACCGGGCGGGTCGTCGGGACGGTGTCGGACATCGTGGCAACCTCCTCGCGCGGTGTTCAGGATGGCCGGCCGGTCTCGCCAGGCCGGCGTTTTGGTGCCAGCCAGGCGGTCGGCAGCAGCGCGAGCAGCGGCGCGACGAGGGTCCACGGCAGGACCGGGACCATGCGATAACCGACCCGCTGCTCGATCATGCGCGCCATGATCGCCGCACCGCGCTCGACCGGGATCACGAACGGCCGCGAGGCCGCGCCGCGATTCATCTCCGTGTCGATGTAGCCCGGCGCCAGCTCGGTGACGGCGATCGGCTCGCCGTGGACCTCGGCGCGCAACGACTGCAGGTAGCGGTGCAGCGCAGCCTTGGTGGCGCTGTAGGCCCCGAGCCCCGGCATGCCCCGCCAGCTCGCGATCGAGGTGATGCCGACGACCTGCCCGCCCCCCTGGGCACGCAGGATGGGCAGCGCCGCCTCGATGGTCGCAATCGCACCGAGCGCATTGGTCGCAAAGGTCTGCCGGACCTCCACGATCCGCCCGCGCCCGACCGGCGTGTGCAGACCGATGCCGGCGTTCGCCACCACGACGTCGAGGCGGCCGAAGCGCTCACGGGCGCGTTCGAGCGCCGCCGGCACGGCCGCCAGGTCGGCCACGTCGAGTTCGAGCAGCAGCACCTCGGCCGCCCCTGCGCCCGTGAGCCGAGACTCGAGGGCCCGGAGCTTATCCATGCGCCGGGCCGCGACGGCGATGCGGTAGCGGCGCTTGGCGAACTCGAGGGCGAGGGCCTCGCCGATGCCGGCGGACGCGCCCGTGATGAGAATGGTCGGTGACATCGGCAGCCTCGGGATGGATTGGTCAGGCGCCGCACGCGCGCCGCGTTCGGGGAGCCAGACTTCCATCATAACGATTGCGACGCCGCCGAGCCGCCACCGGCCGGCGGGCCGGCCTCTCGGCAAGCCCGGCCTGTGCAGCCGCCCCGACCTCTGCTAGCTTCGCACCATGGCCAAGACGCCGCGTCTGCTGGATCTGCTTTCGCTCGTGCCGGCCGGTGACCTCGCCCGGGGGGCGATGGCCCTCGGGCTCGCCCCGGAGGCCTTGAGGAAGCGCGTCGAGCAGTTCGAGAGCGCCCTCGGCTTCAAGCTGATGGATCGCGCGACCAAGGCCCTCAAGCCGGGCGAGGCGGCGGGGCGACTCGTCATCGACCACGCCAACCGCATCTTCTCCCAGGCCCGCGACCTGACCCGCGACCTCGAGGAGCTCGCCGGACTGCAGGCACCGGCGCTCGTGTTCGGCGTCGACATGCTGGCGGCCGAGCTGCCGCTCGGCGCCGCGCTCGGGCGCATGGCATCGGCGAACCCCCGGCTGCGCGTGCGCACCTTGCTCGCGGACTTCGACCATCTCGCGAAGGAGGTCCTCGGCGGGCGGCTCGAGTTCGCCATCGCCGACACCACCAGCGCGGAGCGCCACCCGACCCGGCTCGCCATCGAGCCCATCGCCGAGCACCGCGTGTTTTTCTTCGCGCGCCACGGTCACCCGCTCGCCCCGGCCAGGGACCCGGCGCTCACGGCCATCCTCGAATTCCCGCTGGTGAGCCCACGGCTGCCCCAGCGCATGGCAGTGCACGTCGCGAAGTCGATGCCGCAGGCCAAGATCGACCGCGACACGGGCGACCTCACGCCGAACCTCATGCTGGATGCGTTCTCGACCGTGCGTAACGTCGTGCTGGCCGGCGACGCCGTGGGCATTGCCCCGTACTCGGCCATCGAGCCGGACCTGCGCTCCGGCCGCGTCCGGTTGATTCACTTCGATGCGCCGTGGATGCACATGAGCTACGGCCTGTTCAACCTGCGCAAGCAAGCACTGTCGCGCGTCGGGCAGCTGTTCGTCACGCAGCTGCGGCAGGTGGAGTCGGGCATCCAGGCCCGCGAACAACGCGCGCTCGTTCGCCTCAACGTGAAGAAGCCCCGCGGCCGGTCGGCATCGCGAGCCAAGGCCGCGTCGCTGCGCGGCAAGAGCCAGCGTTCGCGGGGGGCCGCGCGGCCGCGCCGCACGTGACGTGAAGCGGCTGCTGCACGCCCTCCTCCTGCCGGCGATCTTCGCGCTCGCCGCGGCGCATCCGGCGGCCGCCGAGCAGCCGGGCACCCTGCGCCTCGATTATTTCCACACCGGCGGCCGTGGCACCGAGGTCTTTGCGGTCGACCGGATCGTCGTCGAGCCCCTGCCCTGGCCGGGGGCACTCTCGCGCACGAACGATGACGGGCAGTCCGGCAGTTACCGGTTCGAGGTTCGCGACCCGGGAGGCCACCTGCTGTATGCGCGCGGCTTCTCGCCCATCTACGCGGAATGGGTCACGACCGCTGAGGCGAACGACCGCTTCCGTACGTTCCACGAGTCGCTGCGCTTCCCGGCGCCGGCCGGTCCCGTGCACGTCACGGTGTTCAAGCGCGACGCCGAGCAGGCCTTCCAGCCGGCCTGGGCTGCCGACGTGGACCCGGCGGACATGTTCGTCGAGCGTGCGCATTCGACCGCCCAGCACCTGCTCGAGATCGAGCGGCACGGTGCGCCGCCGGACAAGGTCGACGTGCTGCTGCTGGGCGATGGCTACACCGCCGCCGAGTGCCGGACGAAATTCGTCCCTGACGCAAGGCGCATGGTCGCCGCGCTGTTCCGCCACGAACCCTTCGCGTCCAGGCGCAACGACTTCAACGTCTGGGGCCTATGCCCGCCCTCGGCGCAGTCCGGCATCTCGCGCCCGTCGACGGGGGTACACCACCGCACGCCGGTGGGCGCCACCTACGATGCCTTCGGCTCCGAGCGCTACATACTGACGTTCGACAACCGTGCGCTGCAGGACGTCGCGGAGTGGGCACCACACGAAATGATCGCTATCCTCGCCAATGGCCGCACCTACGGCGGCGGCGGCGTCTACGGCGCCTTCTCGACCGTGGCCGTGGACAGCGTCTGGGCCGACTACCTGTTCGTGCACGAGTTCGGCCACCATTTCGCGGCGCTGGCCGACGAGTATTACACCTCACCCGTCGCCTACGAGCCCGGCGCCAAGGTCGTGGAGCCCTGGGAGCCCAACGTCGCCGCGCTCCTCGATCGCGAGCACCTCAAGTGGCGGCGCCTGATGGAGTCGAGCAGCGCCGTGCCGACGCCCTGGCCCAAGGCGGCGTTCGAGGAACGCGAACGTGACTTCCAGGCGCGGCGCAAGCAGATCCGGGCGGCGAACCGCCCGGAGGCGGAGATGGACGCGCTCTTCCGCGAGGAGCAGGCCTTCACGACGTCGCTGTTTCGCAGCGCAGCGCACCCGGACGTCGTCGGCGCCTTCCAGGGCGCGAACTACGATGCCAACGCCTACTACCGGCCGCAGCTCGACTGCGTCATGTTCACGCGCGACGAGGTGCCGTTCTGCCGCGTCTGCCAGGACGCGCTCGAGCGCGTCATCGACCTCTACGCCGGACCGCGACCGAGGAATCCCTGAAGGCCCGCGCAATGCTGCCTGAACTGGATTTGAAGGTCGTCTGGAATTTCGCCACCGCGCTCGTGATCGGCGCCCTGCTCGGCATCGAGCGCGAACGCAACAAGCGCGAGCACGACAACGTCTCGATCGGGGGGATACGGACCTTCATCCTCTTCGCGCTGTTCGGCGCGCTCGGCGGCTGGCTGTCGCTGATCCTGCGGTCACCCTGGATCCTCGCCGCGGGGCTGCTCGCGGCCATGGCGCCCGTGGTCGCGGGCTACCTCGTCTCGGCCCGCCTGCGGCCTGCCGCCGTGGGCCTCACGACGGAACTTGCCGCCATCGCCGCCTTCCTGCTCGGCGCCATGACGGCCCTCGGCCAGCGCGAGCTGGCGGTCGGTCTCGGCGTTGCCGTGGCCGCGGTGCTCGCCTACAAGCAGCCGCTGCATGGCATCGCCCTCAAGCTCGACCGCGAGGACGTCTACGCGGGGCTGCGTCTGCTGATCGCGACGTTCATCGTGCTGCCGCTGCTGCCCGACCGGGCACTCGACCCCTGGGGCGCCCTCAACCCGCGCACGCTGTGGATGCTGGTGCTGCTGATCTCGAGCCTGTCCCTCGTTGGCTATGTCGCCACCCGGCTCCTCGGCACCGAAAACGGCATCCCGCTCACCGGCATCACCGGCGGCCTCGTGTCGTCGACGGCGGTGACGCTCGAGTTCTCGCGCCAGAGCCGGCTGGAAGCCTTCGCCGATGCCACCTCCTCGCTCGCGAGCGGCGTCGTGCTCGCCTGGGCCGTGATGTTCGCGCGCGTGCTGTTCATGGTGCTCGTGCTCAACCGCACGCTGCTCGGCCCGCTGCTGCCGGCGTTCGCCGCCATGGCCGCGGCCTCGGGGCTCCTCGGCTGGTATTTCCACGCGCGCTCGACGCACAAGCCGAGCACGCAGGGCGTGCCGCTCAAGAACCCGTTCAGCCTCACGGCCGCCGCCAAATTTGCCGCCTTCTTCGCGCTCGTGCTGCTCGTCGTGAAGCTCGCCCAGGTGTACACGGAATCCTCCGGCGTCTACCTCGTCGCCGCACTGGCCGGCACGACTGACGTGGATGCCATCACGCTGTCGATGGCCGAGTACGCGAAGTCGGCCGACGTCGCGGTCGCGGCGCGCGCCATCACCCTGGCCGCGCTCGTCAACACCGCAGTCAAGACGGGCATGGCCGTCGCCTTGGGCAGCGCCGGGCTGCGCAAGGCCATTCTCATCGCCGCTCCGATCATCGCGGGTACAGGCGCCGCGGCACTGCTGCTCGGCTGACACGCGCGACGGCAGCCGCGACTGCGGATTGCGAAGGACTGGCAGCGCCGCCTAGGCAAGTCATCGGCCCGTCCGCGGTCGGCGGCGCGCAGTCTTTCTAGCGAAACTACGTATGTCGCTTTGCGCGGGCACGGTTCATTTTTTTCACTTGGTTTTGCTCGCGCCACCGCGCGACAAGTTCAGTTCCTGAGATAGAAACGGAGCCCCCATGTTCACGTTGCGCCGCTCCCTGATACCGGTCGCCGCCCTGCTTCTCGCCGCCGCACCGCTCGCCGCACCGGCGGCTGAAGCGACCTTCACGGCCCACCTGAACGCCGCCGGGCAGGTGCCCGAGCCGACGAAGTCCACCGGGGAAGCCACGCTGGAACTGAAGGTCAGCGCCGATGGCAAGGAGATCGAATACGTGATGACCGTCACCAAGGCGATGGCGAACATCTCGGACGGCGACATTCATCTCGGCCCCGCGGACGCGAACGGCCCGCTCGTGGTCAAGCTGTTCCCCAAGCACGGGGTGACGGCGAAGAAGGGCGAGTTCACCGGCGTTCTCGCCAAGGGCACGTTCACCGCGGCCGACCTCATCGGCTCGATGGCTGGCAGCAGCCTGTCGGACTTCATTGACGAACTGAAGGTCGGCAACGTCTACACCAACATCCACACGAACAATGGCGTGCCAGGTGCGCCGCCCGGACCGGGCAACTTCCGGCTCGGCGAGATTCGCGGCCAGCTGAAGAAGTAGTCCGCCGGACCAAAGACCGCCGCTTCGCGGCGCGAACCGACGCCGGCGCCATGCGCCGGCGTTTCTCTTTGCGCCGCGCCTAGCCGAGCGCGAATACCCGCCGGGCGTTGCCGCTCAGGAAAGCCTCGCGGGTGGCGGGCGGCAACGCGAGTTCCTCGAGTCCCTCGAGCGCCCTCGCCGGCGCGATCATCGGCCAGTTCGTGCCGAAGAGCACCTTGGCCCGGCCGTGCGCCTTCAGGTAGGCCAGCAGGTTCGGTGGATAGCGCTTCACCGTGTAGGCGGAGGTGTCGATGTAGACGTTCTCGTGCTTGGTCGCGACCGCGATCATCTCCTCCGTCCACGGGTAGCCGATGTGCCCGCAGACGATCACGAGCTCGGGAAAGTCGAGCGCCACCTGGTCGATGTACGGGATCGGCCGGCCGACCTCTGAGGGCTTGAGCGGCCCGGTGTGGCCGACCTGCGTGCAGAACGGCACGCCCAGCTCGCAGCACTCGTTGAACACAGGATAGAAGCGCGGATGCGTCGGCGGCAGCTCCCACAGCCACGGCAACACGCGGATCGCCTTGAAGCCGAGTTCCCGCACACAGCGGCGAATCTCCCGCACCGCCTCGCGCGGCCGGGAGATGTCGACCGAACCGACGCCCACCAGCCGCCCCCCGGACTCACGGACGAACCCGGCGACCTCGTCGTTCGAGATCAGGTCGCCGCGGGGCCCGACCCAGGCGCTCACCAGGCTCAACTCGACGCCGCCCTCATCCATCGCCCGCAGGGTGAGCGAGACCGGCCAGTCCGCGGCGCCCGCGCCCTCGAGCCCGCCCTGTCCGCGCGTCCAGCGGCGCAACGACTCGAACATCGGGTGTGCCAGGTGTCGGGCAGTGGGGTGCTGTGCCCAGGCGTCGATGATCATGTGTTCTCTCCGAGCAAGTGTCGGCCATTATGAACCCGGACCGCACGGCCCAATACGCCGCTGCCGCTCGACCGACCAAGTGCTAGATTGCCCGGATGAACCTGACGCAAGAAACGGCCCGGTCTCGGCAGCGCATGCAGAGCGCCCAGCGGCCCGCCACTGGGAGCGAACTGCAGCTGGGTCCGTGGCCTGTCTTGTCGTACGTCAGACTGCCGCCGCTCAGACCTGCGCTGACATGAAGATTGCGCTGTCGGTCGCCGCTTTGCTGTTCGCGGCAGCTGCGCCTGCGGAAGAACGCGATTTCTGTGCCGAGCGGCCAGGGCAAACCACGCCGAGCTGCACCATGGCACCGGGCACGCTGATGCTGGAAGTCGGCGCGGTCGATTGGTCCATGCAGCAGGACGCGGCGCAGCGCACCGAATTTTGGCGCTATGCCCAGACGCTTCTTCGTTTCGGTGTGGACGAAAGGACCGAACTTCAGGCGGGGTGGACCGCCTACGGGGATCTCCGGGTCCGCGACAAGACCACCGGCGACGTCACCCACATCTCGGGTTATGGTGATCTGCGCCTCGCGGTCCAGCACGGACTGGGCAGCCCGAACGGCCCGGTTGCCGCCCAGCTGTACGTGGCTTTGCCGCTCGGCACGAACGGTATTGGGGACGGCTACTGGGCCACCGGTCTGCTGCTGCCCATGAGCTTCGCGCTCAACGAGCGCTTCTCACTGGGGGTGACTCCGGAAGCAGACGCCGCGGTCAACCGTGACTGGCATGGCCGTCATTTGGCCTTCGGCGGTGCCGTGGGCGTCGGCGCAAATCTGGGCCGGTCGGCATCGGTGTCCATCGATGTCTCCGTCTTCCGCATCGACGACTCGCTGGGTGACACAACCGTGGCGAAGGCCGGTCTTGCGTTTGCGCTGCAGCCGGGGGAGAACACGCAACTGGACATCAGCGCCCTCGCGGGGCTCAATCGCGACAGCCCGGCCGTCGAGCTCGTCTGTGGCGTCGCCCACCGCTTCTGAGAACAAAGATCAGGAATCCCATGGCTGACACAATCCCATGCTGTCGTGACTGCCGCTTCTTCTTCTCGCCCTCCCCGCCCGCCACCTCCCCCTTGGCCCGACGACACGAATGCCGCCGGTTCCCCGCGGTGCACGCAAGCGCTCACGCACACGCGCAGTGGCCCATGATTGTCGGGGATGCGACCGACTGGTGCGGTGAGTTCCAGCCCGGGCCGGGACCTCAAGAATAGCCCGCAGATTTTGATTCGGGGACCGGGCGGTCCGCCCGCCGACCGTTCAAACACGCCGGCCTGATCCGCCTGTCCTCGTTCGGCATCGGCTGCCCCCGGACCGGTTCGCAGCCGAAGGTCCCGTCGAACAGGTCTCATTCGCGCCCGCTCTCCGCAGAGCCGCCGGCACGCGGGCCGCGCAGGCTACGTAGATCATCGGATGGCGGCTGTCGAGGGCTGGCGTCAGGTTCTGTCAGTTGTGACGGCTATGGAGGCGACGATGAGCACCAAGTATCTGCGCTGTGTCATTGCTGCTTCGGTCGTGCTGGTGCTGGTCGGCTGCCAGCACAAGGCAGCCGAAGTCAGCTACGCGAAGGACGTGGCGCCGATCCTGGCGAGCCACTGCAAGGTCTGTCACGTGCCTGGCCAGCCGGGATACGTGGTCAGCGGCTTCGACCTGCGGGGCTACGACTCGCTGATGAAGGGCACGCGCTTTGGGCCGGTGGTCCTGCCGGGCGATCCGCTGACCAGCACCCTCGTCATGCTCATCGAGGGGCGCGCCGACCCGGCCCTCAAGATGCCGCACGGCAACAGCGAACCGCTGAGCGGGGCGGACATCGCCACGATCCGGCACTGGGTCGAGCAAGGCGCGAAGAACAACTAGGCCGGGTCCTGCCGGATCGCGCCCGGCTCGACCGGGCTCGGAAAAAGGACGAGCCGGCGACACGGCGCGGCTCACGCCGAGCACAGGCGGCCATGGGCGGGCCATTCGCCGCATGAATCGGCGGCGGCGTGGCCTGCTCAGCTTCTGCCGCCCGATCCGGCCAAGTCCGACGGCCGAGACTGCCGGTCGCGGCGAACCGCTCCGCGGTCACGGGCTGCTCTCGATCAAGCTCACCCGTCGCTCTCCTCACAAGGTGACCGGTCTCACTCTTAGGTCGCGTCCTGCGCGCGTCGGGACGCGACGCTAGCCTGCCGGCAAAGCCCCCCCCCGGCCGCCTCGTCCGCACGATGCCAGGTATGCGGGGAAAGGGCCGCTGTCACTTCGGGGAGAAACGCGTGCGCAAGCTTGCCGGCATGCTCGTCTGGGTGCTCGTGGCGGTCGTCGGTGCCGCGGCGTTCTCCGTCATCGCACTTCGCCAGGGCGAATCGGTGAATGCGGTCTGGCTGGTCACCGCCGCATTGTGCGTCTATGCGATCGCCTACCGCTTCTACGGCAAGTTCATCGCCCGTCGCGTGCTGCGCCTCGACGACTCCCGGCCGACACCCGCGGTGCAGCACAACGACGGCATGGACTATGTGCCGACGAACAAGTGGGTGCTCTACGGCCACCACTTCGCCGCCATCGCGGGCGCGGGCCCGCTGGTCGGTCCGGTGCTCGCCGCGCAGATGGGCTACCTGCCGGGCACGCTGTGGATCCTGTTCGGCGTGGCCGTGGCAGGCGCGGTCCAGGATTTCATCGTGCTGTTCGTCTCGGTGAGGCGCGACGGCAAGTCCCTGGGCCAGATGATCAAGATCGAATTGGGCCCCGTGCCCGGTGCGCTCGCGCTCGTCGGGGTGCTGGCGATCATGATCATCATCCTCGCGGTCCTAGCGCTCGTCGTGGTCAAGGCACTGACCTCGAGCCCCTGGGGCGCGTTCACGATCGCTGCGACCATCCCCATCGCGCTGCTCATGGGCATCTACATGCGGGTGCTGCGACCGGGCAAGGTCGCCGAGGCCTCCGCCATCGGCGTGATCCTGCTGCTGCTGTCGATCGTCTACGGCCGCACGGTCGCGCAGGACCCGGCCCTTGGCGCGCTCTTCACCATGAGCGGCCCGGCGCTCGCCTGGGCGCTGATCCTCTACGGGGCCATCGCGGCCAGCCTGCCGGTGTGGCTCATGCTCGCGCCGCGTGATTACCTGAGCACGTTCCTCAAGATCGGCACGGTGGCCGCGCTCGCGATCGGCATCTACGTGGTCGGGCCGCACCTAGCCATGCCGCGCACCACGCTGTTCGTCGACGGATCGGGGCCCGTGTTCGCCGGGAAGCTCTTCCCGTTCCTCTTCATCACCATCGCCTGCGGTGCCGTCTCCGGGTTCCACTCGCTCATCTCCTCCGGCACGACCCCGAAGATGGTGGAGAAGGAATCGCACATGCGCCTGATCGGCTTCGGCGGCATGCTGGCCGAGTCGTTCGTCGCGATCATGGCGCTCACGGCCGCCTGCGTCCTCGATCCGGGCGTGTACTTCGCGATGAACTCGCCGGCGGCCGCGATCGGCACGACCACCGTGGAGGCGGCACACACGATCTCGGGCTGGGGCTTCACGATCACGCCCGAGATGATCGGCCAGACCGCGGTCGACATCGGCGAGAAGAGCGTCCTGTCGCGCGCCGGCGGCGCACCGACGCTCGCGGTCGGCATGGCGCAGATCCTGGCGCAGGCGGTCGGCGGCAAGTCGCTCGAGGCGTTCTGGTACCACTTCGCCATCCTGTTCGAGGCGCTGTTCATCCTCACCGCGGTCGACGCTGGTTCCCGCGCCGGCCGCTTCATGATCCAGGACATCCTGGCTCACCTCCACGCGCCGCTCGGCGACACCAAGTTCCTGCCCGGCAACGTGCTCGCCACGCTGCTGTGCGTGTCCGCGCGGGGGCTACTTCCTCTACCAGGGCGTCGTTGACCCGCTGGGCGGCATCAACACGCTCTGGCAGCTGTTCGGCGTCGGCAACCAGATGCTGGCGGGCATCGCCCTCCTGCTGTGCACGAGCGTGCTCGTGAAGATGAAGCGGGAGCGCTACGCCTGGGTGACGCTCGTGCCCACCGCGTGGCTGCTGGTCACGACGCTCACCGCCGGCCTGCAGAAGATCTTCCACCCCGACGCCAAGATCGGCTTCCTCGCGATCGCGCACAAGTTCAGCGCGGCGGCGGCCGAGGGCAAGGTGCTGGCGCCCGCCAAGTCGATTGCCGAGATGCACCGGGTCGTGTTCAACAACTACCTGGACGCCGCCGTGTGCAGCCTGTTCGTGCTGCTGGTGATGGCGATGTGCGTATTCGCCGTGAAGATCTCGCTCGCCGCACTGCAGCAGTCGCGCCTAACCGCCATCGAGATCCCGCCGCAGCCCGCCGCAGCGCAGGGGGTGACGCCATGAGTGAGGCCACGACCACGCCGAGTGGGGAGACCTCGCCCGCCGCGGCCGCGCCGCTCACGCTGCGGGAGCGCCTGCGACAGCTGCGCCGGGCCTGCGGGCAGATGTTCGGGATCCCGGACTTCGAGCGCTATCGCGCGCACATGCAGGAGAAGCACCCTGAGGCGCCGCTGCTCACGGAGCGGGAGTTCTGCGCGCTGGCGATCGACCGGCGCTACGGAGCCGGGCGGCCGCGCTGCTGCTGAGACCCGACTTTGACGTGCGCCGTGGAAAGGCGCACGTCAAAGTCGGGCCAGTCGCTTGCAGAACATTCCCGGTGCTGCGATGCAGCGAAAAGATGATTGCGCCGGCTCACACGAGGTACAGGATCGCTGCTCATTGGCGATATCATGTTTGTCGCGCCTGCGACGGACACACTCGCGCCGTCCGGCAATGGGGAGCCCATAAGGGCGACCGCGAACGCTGTGTCGCAGGAGACCTTCCATGCAGAGGAATTCATCGACGAGCTCGCCCTCCGAAACTCCTGAGCGTCAGGTCGCGCCGCAACGCTCGATTCATGCACTGCTCGTTAAGGTCCTGCTGAACGCTGGCTTCCTCGTGCTAGCCCTCGCAGCGTTTGCGGGCTACGAACACTTCAAGCTGGCCGGGCAGTCGACTCCGGCAACAGTAAGCCTTGCCGCTGCCGCGGTCCTGGGCCTGATGCCGCTGCGCGCAATTCTGGACGAGCTGCTGGACGTTGAGAGCAAGGTCATGCATCTAGTCCACGGGCTCGGCGGTCTTGCCGTCGTCGGGGTGGCGAGCACAGGGGTTATTTCGGGTGGCTCGACTCTATCGCACGGCGCCATGGCGCCATTCGCGATCATGGGCGCGGCCCAGGCGCTCATGCATCCGGACCGGCCCCGCTCTTCGGAGCAAGCCGAGGCGCTGCGCAGCTTCGTCACCAGCCTTCCCGAGATGCGGCAATTCTCCGCCAAGGGTGACTTGGCTTCGCCTGCGAACGCGCGACGGGCGATCGCTGTCCTCGCTGATCTCCTCGCGAAGGCGCAACGACTTGGAGAGACGGAACTTCGCGCGGACCCGGGATTCAACGGTGCGCTTCAGCACGCCACCACGAAAATGGGCTTGACGCTCAGTCTCGACGCAATCGACAGCACACTCGGGCTGCTCACCGGCAATCCCGCCGCGGCAACAGCCCTGCCCGAATTGCGCCGTCAGCTTGCCGAGGCGCGCCTCACGGTGGCTGGCGCCGCACCGAGCGGCCGGCACCCGAAATCTCCGGGGCGACACCGGGTCGCGCCCACGGGACGCGAGCCAACCGGGTAGCGAGTGCGCCCGGGAATCGGCCGGCCAAGGGCACTCCTATGGATGATCAGTCATGCAGCTCAGTGCAATGCCGGAATGGTGGAGACAAGACGTTGCTGCCGTCGCCGAGCATCTGATCTCAGTCAATGGTCATTGGCCGTCTTGAGGGCCGCGGCAGTCGTCTTCTGCTTGGGCCTTGACTTACTCTTGGAGGCGAGATGGTGGCGGTTGTGGATCAGCAACACACTCGATAGGCTGATGCGAGTGTCTCGCCGGGAGGATCGCGACATGCAACCGAAGACGAGCATTGGAATAGCTCTTGGAACCTTCCTCACTATTGCCACCGGCAGTGCGCTATCAGCGAGTGAAGGCGCTCGCGATGCCTGTTCACTCCTGACTCAGGCTCAGGTCAGCTCAGTCCTTGGCGTTTCCATCGGCAACGGTGTGCATCCCGGTGATGACGTTCCGGGCGACCATCCGACGAGTTCGGCCCAGTGTCTGTGGCCTCTTCCGGGCCAAGGCAGCCTCAGCCACACGCGGGTCGTACTGCAGATCTTCGGCCCCATGGGCAATCTCACGCCGGCGCAGCGGTTCGAAAATGCGAAGACGCCGGTTCAAGGAATCGAGAAGACGCCGGTCAGCGGCGTTGGGGATGACGCTTACTACATCGTGTCGCGGTTGAACATAAGTCTTTACGTCAAGAAGGGGAGTTCCGTCTTCCAGGTCATGGTCTTCGGCTTCCCCTCGGAGCAAATCAAGACGATGGAGAAGACACTCGCCGGAGACGCGGTCGCGAGGCTATGACACGTGCCCCAAACTTTGAGCACTTTCGGCAGCGCTCAGCTAGACGCCTTCTACCCGAGCCTAACTTCCAGATAGCGGTAAGAGCGCGCCCCCTAATTGAACTTGGGGCGCGATTCCGGCACGACCGCCAGTCCTCCGCGTTGCTGCCGCGCTCGTCGTGCTGCAAAAGGTTCCCATGAGCTGCATTGGCTGACGGAGAAAATGGCATCGGAAGAAGGCCCGCCAGACTCGGGGGCGGCGCGTTCTAGTCCCGCCTCAATGCCTGGTCAGTGTTGGGAGAATACGGACGCAGAATCACGGGATTGAGCACGCCGGATATGGCATCTGCGAGCGCGTGACGAGTTTGGATTTTCCCCCTCCCCCGGGGGTCCGGTGGGGGCGCACGACTTTGCCGCGGTCGTCCCGCCCGCGACGCGCAATTCTTTGGCCGCCGCGACCGGCAGTCCCATTGGCACTGATGTGCCAAGCCCCGTAATTGGGCTCAGCAAACGCGAGCCCGTAAGCCAGTCAATTGCTGTGTTTGTAGGAGCTGTATTGCGGGGCTTGGCGCAATGTGAGACTTGAAAACCGGCGTTGTCGAAAGACGGCCTAGGGTTCGAATCCCTCCCTCTCCGCCAGTCCAGTACAGAACTGCGAACGCCATTTCCCGCCGATTTTAC
>Ga0209048_10002018_pt1 | contig 20405 bp, 18 predicted proteins | sample FrelakmetCRP12CR_FD_187146 | JGI IMG/M metagenome (GOLD analysis project Ga0209048, IMG submission 187146) | Freshwater lake sediment microbial communities from the University of Notre Dame, USA, for methane emissions studies - CRP12 CR (SPAdes)... | ecosystem: Environmental > Aquatic >... | reverse complement strand
CTGTGCGACGCTTAAACTTCGAGTTTCTTCACCAAAAATGCGGACGGAGCCTTTGGTTGGCCTGAGCAAACCTAAAGCCTGCTTTACCAACGTGGTTTTGCCAGATCCATTAGGGCCCAGTAATGCAATAGTTTCTCCTCGTTTCGCATGAAAAGAAATACCATGCAATATCTCTTCTGAATGCATATCGTAACGGAAATTTACATTCTCGAATTCGATAACTTGATTATTTGCCACTCTATTGTTTTCTTGTCTGGTTATAATAGGTCGAATGAGCATGTTCCTTGCCTGTGTAGGGTCAGATAGCGTGCGTAAAGTCGACTCAATTGGAAGCTTGACCTGGGTTGGGTCAGCGATCTCCAAAAATTTCTGAGTATCGCCAAAGAAAATCTGGTGGCCATCGCGCATGAGTAGCACTTTATCTGGATTGAGCCGTAATGCTTCCTCAACTCTATGCTCAATGATAATAACAGAGCTGCCTTTTTGCAATAACTGTTGAATGAGTTCCTCTAATTCATCTACAGCGCGGGAGTCAAGATTTGCAAATGGCTCATCAAACAGAAAAATCGAAGGTTCCATTACCAGTAAACCTGCAGCTGCAACTTGTTGACGTTGACCACCCGAAAGCGCGAAGGTAGCATGCCCCTGATACTGTTCTAAGTGAAGTTGATTGAGGACGCTCGAGATTCGTTCGCGCATCTCTGCACGGGATGTGCCCAGATTTTCCATTCCAAAGGCAATCTCCTGTTCGACGGTGCTACCAAGGATTTGTTTGTCTGGGTCTTGTAGCATTGTACCTACCTGTAATGCAAGGTCACGCAATGACTGGCCTTTTATAGATCGTCCATGAAGTTGTATTTCACCGCTGAGAGTCCCTTTATAGCTATGTGGGATGAGTCCATTGAGGCATTTGATGAGGGTGCTTTTACCACAACCACTCGGACCTGCAATAAGCATGAGCCTACCTGCGGGTAGGGAAAAAGAGATATCTTCAATAGTTTGTGGTAACTCGATAGTCTCTGTTTCAGGTGCGGTTTTGTGCCGTTTTGGCTGTGGATCTTCGTCGAGTGAACGATAGCGGAAGCTGAGTTTTTCCACAAACACCGCAGGTGGAGTAGTTGTTGGATTTGGTGTATTGTTGGAATCTATAGCCATAGAAACGTATATACCTTTTGTACGTAGAAGTCAGGCTTCCCAATGATGACGATGAGTTCTTTGTTATGTCTAATTCTAATGGTATAAGGGGTTATTTGTCAATCTTGGTTGCTTGTTGAGAGAATAGTAAAAAGGGGCAATTTCTTGAATGGCGAGTAAAAACATGACATACTGTGTAAGATAAGTGCTTCTTCAAAAATTTATTGTAATTCGAGGTGAGTAAATTCATCAGTCAGTGGATGCGTTTACCTCCAAAGCGTCGGAGCCTTGAAATGATCACACATGTTGTTCTGATCAAACCCAAGGATTCAATTTCAAATGAAGAACTCTCAGTTTTTTTTGAGCACGTTCTGGCGTTACAAGAGAAAATCCCCGGAATCCTGGACATATCTGTAGGAGAAAATCAAAGCGACTTCCATGGAGGGTTTACACATGGAATTATTATGCGTTTTGTTGACGAAGCCCACTTACAGGCACATCATACTCATCCTGCTCATGTAGCAGTTGTGACAGAATTGGACAACCTTTGTCAGCAATCTATTGATTTTGATTTACCTGAGCCTAAGATGTAGAACTTTTACTTCGCATACATCTTTAAGGAGCCTGCGTCAATGTACACAGATCGCCTCACTACCACTTTAATTGACCTGATACGAATTCCGAGTACATCTGGCCACGAAGAGAAAATTCGCACTCATCTTTCTCAATATCTTGCTTCACTTGGTCTTTCCACAATTATTGATGGATCTGGAAATCTCATCTCGACTGTGACGGGTGTGGGTGCTCCTCTCTTACTCAATGCCCATATGGATCGTGTCCCTCCAGGACTTGGACACCAGCCCATACTACGAAATGGGGTCCTTTATAGTGATGGCACTACAAATCTTGGTGCAGATGATGCAGCTGGGATTGCGATCATCCTGGAAGTTGTTCGAAGAACAATTGAACAAGCGTTACCACATCCACCTCTAGTGATCGTGTTCACTGTGGAAGAAGAAGCTGGCCTTTGTGGTGCTTCGAATTTCGATAGTACCTCGTGGAACGTCGCAGATGGAATTGTTTTCGACAATGCCTACGAAGCGGGTATAGTTGTCTCCAAAGGTGCAGCGTATGAGGCATTTGATGTCGAGATTACAGGCCGCACAGGACATCCAGGCAAAGATTTAGCTCAGACAGTGCATGCGATTGAGATATTTCGATTAGCCAATTACCCACATGGATCTTTCGATAATGATCAGACCCGTATTAATGTGGGAAAAATTGTTGGAGGCAATGCACGTAATGCTATTCCAGATATTGTCACTATCGAGGGAGAACTGCGCAGTTTCGAGACATCTGAAGTGCGTCAAAAGTACAAACAAGCTATACAGGATGCTTTTGAGCAAGCAGCAAAACTTTTGGGAGGGCACGCAAAGGTCAGCTTTAAAACACATTCCAATGGATATGAGATAGATCCAGAAGAACCTCTTTTAGACGTATATCGCACTATTCTTGAGCAACGCGGTCTCGCTTTGCAAATGAAACCAACATTTGTCGGAAGCGATACAAGCGGCTTTCGTCCTACGATTAGAGCTTTCACCCTCTCGACTGGTGTTGTTAATGAGCATTCTACTGAAGAGCATGTAGCGATAGATCCATTAGAGCAGCTAGCAATAGATACTTTGCAGGCGTTTGATTTATGGAGTAAACGTTGATAAGAGCTGCAAATTGCTAGCATTAAAAAGATAGGTGCTGGAATATTTACTGATTGCTAGTTCAAGCTTATAGCTGCTATAATTTATCCGAACAGAAACATTCATACTTGCTGATCCTGCACACAGGTGCGGGCAGCACTTCACGCAATTCAAGATCAGATTGAGGATAGGGGGGAAAGGTGCATGCCTCGTTATTCCACAGAGTTAATAGGAACTCCGCACGAGTTTTTTTATTGGGTGCCAGGAGAGATGGTAGTAGTGGTGCAACTTCACCGGCGACCAAATCCAGATTCGCAGGATTTGCTAGTTGAACAGATTCGTAACCAGTTAAATTTCATGCTTGCACGATATAGTATGATACTTGAACCATATGGCACGTTTGGCCGATGGAGTGAAATACCGACTTTGCCGCCTGTTATTCGTCGTTCATTCGTTTTCGGCTTTCGTCGTCAACAGCCATTTATTGCCATTTTTTTTCATGTGCGTCATGTAGGTGCTTTTAATGCCGACCCAATGCCTTTAGCGCTTTCATATGTGCAGGCACATTTGGAGGAATTGGCACAAGCTGGATTAAATGTTGTCTCAGCGATGCCTAACTGGTTGGTAACAGTTGCACCGCAACTACACAGTGATGGCGGGCCTGCTGTTCCCCCTCGCCCGGCCCCTCAAGTTGACCTTGCTGCGGCGGATAGTCTCCCCGTAGGTTGGCATATTTCCTTTGGTGATACAGGGTTGCAATTTGATCCTGGTGGTGCGGAAGATGTTCTCATCGCGGTGCTTGATACCGCTCAGCACCCTGATCGTGTGATGAACGCTGCAATGCGTCCAGAATTCAGACGAAATCGTCTAATACAACTTCTTGCAGATGATTTACAAAATGAAACCGGCATATTAGAGATTGAGTATGATCGTTATCCTATCATTAGTGATGTAAGCACAGGACATGACTTCTACAGTCAACCAGCTTACTACAAAATGGCTGATCACGGTATTTTTGTTACAGGGCTTATTCGGGATGTTGCGCCAGGAGCACATATTCGACTTATTCGCATTCTTAATGATTATGGAGGGGGTGATCTGTATAATATCTTCGCAGCACTCACAGACCTGGAAGTTGAACTGGTTGCTGGCAATATAAGGCGCCTTGTAATCAATCTGAGCCTGAACATCATGCCCGATGTTCGTCGACTTCCTTACGTATGGTTTGATCACCGTCAAATACCGAGTACACAATTGGCGGGAGCAGTACGAGTTCTTGCTCATATCGAAGATGGTTTACGACTGCTTTTCGAGAGCCTGTATGCTTATGATGTGCTGATTGTGGCTGCCGCTGGCAATGACTCGTTTCTTGCGAATAAGCAGGGACAAAAGCCACGTCCACCGCGTATTCCGGCTCGTTATAAGACGACATTAAGTGTGGCTTCGGTCAACAGCCGCTTCGCACCCTCAATTTTTGCGAATGCTGCGTGCATGCCCCCTTTGAATGCCGGTGTTGCTACATTTGGAGGAGATGGTGACGGAAAGTTGGATGTAAATGGGTTACCAGAAGCTGTGAGAGGAGTCTATATCGCTCCCACCTTTCCGGGTGGCGAACAGAATGTATCTGGTTGGGCCGATTGGAGTGGATCATCATTTGCAACCGCCATCATTAGCGGGTTAGGCGCTCATCTAATAGCGCAGGATTGGCCACTAGCCAATGCCATTTCACGTATTGCAGCTGGCAAAGAGCGTCGTACAGAAAAGCTATTTGGTTCAGGTCCAGATGTACCGGAATTGATTGCGAATGTGATTCGTGTTCAGCAACGCTTTGGGTTGTGATATTTTATTTGCTGTACGCTTCACTTTTTATAGTATTGGGGTTCAAATATCCTTGACGCTTCACTTTTTGCAGTATATAATACTGGCAGATGGAAACATTAACGTTCGTCCAACGGTATCTTCACTATAAGATATCTATGGTATAATTTTTTCGGCTTACTTTTGATCCGAACAGAGAGGCATAAAAGCATGATTGAGCAAAACCAGCAATCTGTAGTTGAGACAAGCATCATCAATATGACGCCTGCCGCAGCCGACAAAGTGCGCGAATTGCTTGCGCAAGAAAACGACCCCAGCCTTGCTTTACGCGTTTTTGTCGCAGGTGGTGGTTGCTCCGGTCTCCAGTACGGTATGACGCTTGACGAAGAGCAAGAGGGCGATACCGTCATCCCTATTAGCGAATTTAACATTCTGGTAGATGAGATGAGTGTGGGCTACATTGATGGTAGCGAAATTGACTATGTCGATAGCCTCATGGGTGCTGGCTTTACTGTCAATAATCCTAATGCTGTTTCGAGTTGTGGCTGTGGTCACTCATTTAAGACAGCAAGCGGTGGTGGTGAAGCAAAAGGATGCGGTTGCGGACATTAGTCACTACTAGCACTGAGCCGAATGTTGCATGAGAAAAAAGAGGTCTTTACTACGTATATATAACAGGTAGAAAGGCCTCTTTTGTCTTGCCTATTTTTCTGTAAAAAAGGAGAATGAATGAGCAGACGGATAGCACATCGCCCTCGTTATCAAAGTTTGCGGTCAACACCGCAAACTCCACCCCGTTCACACAAAGATTTTCTTCATTATCATTGGATGTATCGCTCTCAGAACATGTCATACCAGAAGCGTAATTTAGGACAAGGGATCATGCTAATTCCCTGGGGTTATCGCCTCTTATATAGCGCTTTCAGGTTCTGACTCTGTCTCATTAAGGGAAGTATCATCAGGCTCATCGAGCATACGCTGTACCAAAGCTGGCATGTCGCTGGTAAATTTTGAATTGGCAACAACTCGTTGCGCTCCTGCCTCGAGAGCTTTTGAGCGTGCCTCTAAATCCATATGCGAACCGAAAGCAAGTACTTTCAGACCCGCTGTTCGGGCCTTGCGGATGGCTGTTTCCCAGTCAACTCCGATTGTTGCTATGTTTACAATAACCAGTGCAAGTTCCTCTTCGTCTTTTGCTGTCAAACGCTCTTCGAAAGCTGACAGATTGCGTACGGCTTTTACCTCCATATCGTAATGGCGTAATGTATCGCGCATTTTCACTGAGAAGAAGAGGTCCTTTTCGAGTGCAAGTATACGTATTGTCATGTTTCATCACTTCTAATCATCTGGCGGCTCATAAACAGGCCTTTGGAAGAGATCTCCAAGTTCCTGATTAATCACATCCATATTTGTGAACAGCTCACGTGAAAGTACATGGTGTGTGCCGTTACAATATGGTTTCTCGCATTGTTTATAATGGCTAACTTCGAATAACAGGTCACCATTTTCGACGCTGGCCCAAATGTGTTTGCGTGAGTAGCCATCTCCCCACTTCAGAATTAGCCCGTCCTTGTATTCGTCAAACCGACCCTGGCCGTAGAGGTAGTCACGATTAAACATTTGTAAGATTATTTGCACCCGACTGTCCTCAATGACTTTTGCCACTGCGGGAGTCATCCGAGTTGTTGCTTCCTGGGCGAGATCTTCCGTGGGAATATACAATTCACGAGCTGAATGCTGTTCGTCACGTATCATCTGCTGAATCATTTCCCCCTCGATGTCGGAGAGACCATGACTTTGACCCAGTATAGGAGATTTTTTGGGCTTTCTGTTGTTATTATTGCGATAATCAGCCACGATAATGCTCCCTGCTAGAAGTAATAAATTACGCTTGCGCAAACGTATCAATCATGAGCTCCACATCATCACTCAAAGGATAAAGGATTGGGCAGGTGCAGCCATTGCGATTATATTCTTCTACTTTCGCACGAACTTCATCTGGAGTTCCACAGGCAGTGATGCGCTCAATCAATTCGTCCGGTACATGTTGCATTGCTTCATGAATCTGTTCTCTGGTTGCTGGCCAGCCTAGAATGGTTTGTATTTTCTTGACTGTTTCGGGAGGAGTACCACTTGCCTCTGCTATGTGAGGTTGCTGCGCAATGTATTGCGTAAGCAATACTTTTGCTGCTTGTACCGCCCGATGGTGATCGTGATCGACTGAGCACACGATCAATTGCGGTCGATCAATGTCTTCCAAATTACGTCCTGCTTTTTTGGCGCCAATTTCTATATGCTTTAAGGCTTTGTGATTATATTCTGGCGGTACACAATAATTAAGCACCACCCCGTCGGCAATTTCGCCTGCCAGTTCCATCATACCCATTTGTGTAGCGCCAATGTAGATAGGTACATTACGTGGTTCTCGGCGTCCATGGATAACGTCAAGCTCGATACCCTCCACATTATGGAACTCGCCATGAAAGGTTACACGTTCCATGTTGAGCAATCGCTTCATTACTTCAATAGTCTCGCGCATTGCTTTTAGCGGCTTTTTACGTTCAATGCCAACATTTCTTGCCAGTGGATCCCACCAGGCACCTATTCCGCAGATGATACGATCCGGTGCAAGGTCATCGAGAGTCAAAAAGGTTGAGGCGAGTAACCCGATATTGCGTGTCCAGTTGTTCAAGACACCACTGCCAACTTTAATTCGGGATGTAACGGCAGCAAAGGCAGCCATAGGCACAATCGCATCTCGGACAAGGCGTGACTCTGCCTGCCAAATGGCTTCGAATCCGCGTTGTTCGGCATATTGTGCGTATTCCATACCTTCGCGTATTTCATGTTTGTCTTGAAGGTATAGTGCTACTCGTGCCATATGATCCTCCCTGGAAGAAATAAAGAGACAGTAAATATGGTGTTATTGTATCATATTGGGCTTTTAGTAATATTCAGCCTAACCCTGTTTCTGGCATCAGTGGTTCTCTTCGCTCTTGAACATTTGATCTTGACAAATGTTCTTAGCGCTCGGTATACTTTTAATGCATATAGTGTCGTGATTATTATTTGCACCTGTTGCTGTAGGCTGTTTTATATAGAACATATGATCTATATATATGCTAGAATATAGTAGAGTCGCCAGTGCCGGATAACCGAAAGAAAACCGATAAGCGAGTAGCGATAGGGGTGGAGATTACTCGAAGTAGAGCAACTATCGCGCTGGTAGATCGTCACGGCAAGATACACATTCGTTTCTATGCTAAAACTCTTAGAGGGCGTCCTGCTATTGCCACTCTTGAACCCTATTTACGTGCTCTAGAGGCTGCTCTTTTATATGCGAAATCTAAACGCTTCCTTGTATCTGGTTTGGGTGTATCTATTCCGGGTACCCTCGATTTGTCAACTCGTCGCCCCCATACGATTCCGATTCTACCTTCATTAAACGATTTCCCTCTTTGTGATCTTCTTGAAGCACGTTATCATTTGCCTGCACATTTACATGTTGATGTCGATGCAGCATTATTAGGCGAATATCATTTTGGAGTGGGTAAAGGATTACGTCGTTTACTCTTCTTGGATGTGAATACTGTGGTTGGTGCTGCGGTTGTTATAGATGGAAAACTTGAGACCTCTGAACATGCATATGTAGGCCATGCTTGTCATTTACCGGTTTCAGTGAGTGGCCCGCGTTGTAGTTGTGGTAAGTATGGTTGCATTAATGCACTTATCTCAATGGAGGCAATGCAAAAAATGGTGCAACGCGATTTACGTCGGGGTGAGCAAACCAGCCTCATACGGCGTTTGAGCAATCGGGAACATTTTAGCCCTCAATTGCTGGCTGAAGAAGCGTTGCGTGGAGATTCAGTCGCATTGCATGTATATTGTGAAGTAGGACGCTGGGTAGGCGCTGCGACTGCTAAATACATCAGTTTATATGAGCCGGACATGCTCATTTTAGGTGGTGGAGTGCTTTGCGCGAATGAACTCTTGATTGCCAATGTGCGAAGTACGCTCATGTTGCAGTCACTCGCGAAAAGTGGTAAAGTGTTTGAGATTGTTCCCTCCCACCTTGGCTCTGACGCTGCCTTGATTGGTGCGGTAAGTTCCTATTTTCACACATGAATTCAGAAAATGCTGAGTGACCTCAACTTGCCTCGACTGTCCAGTAAAAGCACTCCAGTTTTGCATCTGTAATACCGTTTATCCCAACTACATTCATCATTGCACTATACAGCGGTTCATGTCATCTATTGTATTGGGCACACTTATCCCTATGGAAGTGTGTAGTCTACATTGATACAATGTGAGAAGTATTGAGATAATATGCATGGTTTATTTGTGCCTGTAGCAAAGGGAGTAGGCGAGTGCCACTGACCGCCCTGGGATTACTAATGGTTGCTGCGATGGTGCATACGATCTGGAACCTGCTCGTCAAGCGAGCAAAAGAAAAGCAGGTTTTTATCTGGTGCTCGTTAATTGTAGGCACAATTATTTTTTCCCCATTGTTATTGACAAGTTCATTATCCCTCGTCTCTATATGGCCTTATTTACTTAGTAGCGCCCTTGTAGAAGCGATGTATTACGTCACCTTGATACGTGCTTACGAGAATGGTGATTTTTCGCTTGTCTATCCAATGGCTCGTGGCGCTGCTCCAGCCTTTCTGCTCATCTGGGCAACACTCTTTCTTGGAGAGCGTCCGCGGCTCTTTGGGCTAATTGGTATTGCTCTGCTTGTGTTTGGCTTAATCATTGTTGGTGGAAAGACCTGGTGGACTTTACGAAAGACAAAGGGGTTTAGTAAAAGTGCTCTTGTGTTGGCTTTAGGTGTTGCCTGTTGTATTTCAGTTTACACAGCTATTGATGGCGCTGCTATACATCATATATCTCCACTACCATATACCGTTTTGGTGATGGCGCTTACCGTGCTATTCATTACACCAGCAGTTGTGATGCGTTATGGGAGCACTGCCATTGTTGATGAGTTGCGAGCAAACTGGATACGTATTACACTTGTTGGCCTCTTTACTCTTTTGGCTTATATTCTTGCATTGAAGGCTTATACGATTGCACGAGTGAGTTATGCTGGATCTGTCAGAGAAATTAGCGTGGTATTTGCGGTGTTTGTTGGGTGGCGCTGGTTGGGAGAAAGATTTGGAACAATGCGTCTGGTAGGCGCATTGTTCATTTTCGCCGGTATTCTTGTGATCGCTTTTGCGGGATAATGAGTTATAGATCAGAATACTCGCGTGGTATAGTAGTAACGTATGGAAGAAGAACCAATTCCAGTTCTCGTCATAGATGATACCCCTGTCAAGCGTCGAGGCGTCTGCGAGTTTGTTGAAGAGACACCGCAACTCGAGCTTTTTGCCCAGGCAGGTGATACTGACAGTATCATCACCTTGATTGAGGATCTCTACATGCAAAAAGCAGGAGAGAATCCTTCATTGGAGGGGTACCTCGTGCTGTCTGATTTGCACCTGGGGTCTGCTAATGGTATCGAGCTCGGTCGTTCGCTGCTTCGTATTGCGCCTGGATTACGTATTGTGATTTATACCCAGGATCCAAGCTGGACTCTTGCTGCTGAAATTTTTCGGCAGGAGTATGCACGGGGTGAAAGTAAACGCGCTAAGAAACAGCAAGGGTTGCATGGATATGCGCTTTTCAGTAATATGCAGCCATCATATCTTACTGATATTGCATCGAAAGTAATACGCCGGCACGAAACGTTCATTGATTCCGAAGTACTGGATTATTTGCTCAAAAGGCTCCAAGGTCAGCGACTTACTCCGCGTCAAGAGGAATGTGCTGCGCTTATCGCAAAAGGGTTGAGCAACGATGATATCGCGCTGCGCATGGGTTACCTTAACCACTCAGGGAAACCGAACATTGGCCCTCTAGAGAATCTCGTCAGCGAACTCTACAGCTTTTTTGGGATTGAAGGTGCTCCAAGCGATCCAGGTAGACGCGTTTTGCTGGCTCACACGTATGAGGCTTATTCAGGTCAGAGGTCGGAGTAGAAGCTAGATTGGTCGCACCTGAATGGTTTGGTAGATTTCCCCTATATGCCTGGTACTTTAGAGCCTGGAAGCGGTCTGGTGTTGAGTGGTCGTTTGCTGTCTGGGAATGGCAAACGTACAATGATAGTAGTACCATGTTGTGGCTGTGGACGAGGAACTGAGCTAATCGTAAGAGTGCCTCCGGCCTCACGAACTTTAAGTTTTGCCTTGAACAAGCTAGTTTTATCGGGAGAAATGGTGCCTGGGTCAAAGCCACGTCCATCATCAGTGATATAGATTTCTAAATTATTCTTGACACGCAGTGATCGCACTGTTGCAAAGCTTGCACCTGCATGATTATAGATGTTCAATAATGCTTGAGTTATGGTATAGGAGATAGCTTCTGCAAATTTTTCTCCGGTGGGCGTTTGTTCCAGGTCATAACTCAATTCATCTAAAGCCCATAAATCTGGTTGCACTTTGAGCGGAGATTCTGGATGTAGATGAGGTAGGTCTTCACGAATTAATTTCTCTAAGTGCAATTTCAACCCCAAACTACGCCTCTGATAAGCATCCTCGACGAGCAGTTGCAATCCACGCAAATCGCCTTCCAACTCTTCGCTTATCTTGCGCACTTTACCTAATGCCTCGATAATGGGCTGCGCGAAATTCTTGATTACAGGGTTTTGCTCAGAATCGACTCTCAGTTTATACTGCCAATGGCTTAGTAATGAACGTATACGCAGGGCTTGTTGTTTAGGTTGATCGTGAATTCGCTGAGAAAGGAGGGAACGCAGATGTGCATCGGCATGTAGCAACAACGAGGTCGCTTGTTGGAGTTCGCTATTTGTTTTACGTAATTCTTCGGTCAATTTTTGTTGCTCAACTAGCGATTTTTCACGCTGTTCAATTGTGTATTGCAAATAATCTATCATCCGTAGCGAGCGTAGAGCGTAGAGCAAGATAAAAGGATAGATGGCAGCCAGGATATAAAAAATCTGTGGAGGGATGAGTGGTTTACCGATCAGTAAAATAGGCAGGATGCCCAGGCAAAACCCCAATCCTATACCACCAATCCATAGTGTTAATAAATCGCCTAGACGACGACGTATACTTGAAGAAATAAGTGTTCCAGGTAGCAAGCCGCTAATACGGAGCAATGAGGTAATGCCAATAGCAAGACTGAGTAATCCACCAAATACGGCATAACCAAGCGATAAAATGAATTGGAGTCGTCCTGGGACACTACCGTGGAAAAGGTATGAAAAAATATCGAAAGCCAGTAAGGCAATCAAAGGCAGGTAAGGTAGTACATCTATGTCCATACGGGGGGAACGAGACTCGCGCAACGCCTCTGGTCTGTATGTCAAACTGAGTTGGATAAAAGCAGCGCCGAGTAAAGCAAACGCCGGGGTCCACAAAAATTGGAAAACGATATCTGCAGGATAAGCCTGCTGAACGTTACCCCAATGGCTAAAGAGTAAAAAGAGAATTGCTACCGGTAGTAAGGTAATACCTTCTACTGCCCCTGTCCAATTTGATGCCCTGGCCAGCAGGATAAAACCAACCAGGATCCAACACAGACCTGCGATAAATGTCAGCCCATAGCTCTCAAGCCACATATCCCAGGTAAATGTGACTGCTGGATATGTAATAGAAATGAGTTTGTTATTCTGCTGTACAATGTATGTGATCAAATGGCCAGGGGTTGAATGTTGATACACATTTGATAGTTCAGAAGCAGGTAACCCATTTACTCTCACTATGTGATCAAGGCTAGTAAGTGAGCCAGGGGATAGGGCTATTGGAGGTAATTGTGGTGGCGTTGAGACAACGACAATCTGTTTATCGGTATCGATGGCCCAAAAAAAGCCACCAAATGTTCGCCCCACCTGACTTAATAAACGATAATTGCCAACTACACTAAGGAAAAGTAGTATCAATGCAATGACCATGTAGAGTATGGTAAGGCGTTGCCAGGCAGTATCAGTTGTGCGCACGGATAATTTAAACACCTTCTAGTGTAGCATGCTGAAACTGTCTGGTGCAAGACAAACATGTTGTCCTTTTTGCACAAATGTGTTATATTACATATAGAAATAGTTGCATGGTTGTACAGGTATTCATTGGAAGAACAGGAAGTTTTGCATGGTATCACAATCAGTTGAGGTAATACATAGTTTTCCCCAGGTTGGGAACTCACTTGAAACAACAGTTGAGGGCATTTTTCGGGGACGCTCAATTCATGAAGAACATATGCTCTCGGTCAGGCGTAATGTCCTGGCTACTGATACTGCAACACGCATCGCCTCACTTTTTGCTGTTCTCAGCGATCCCACACGCTTACAGGTTGTGTATGCACTGCTACGTGCGGAATCAGGAGAATTGTGTGTTGGTGATTTAGCTACAGGTCTTGGCAGAGATGATACCACCATTTCGCATCAACTCCGTGTTCTGCGCAACCAGCAAATTGTAGCAATGCGTAAAGTCGGTAGGATAGTCTATTATCGATTGGTTGATGAGCATATTCGGCTGTTGCTTGAACTTGGCATGACTCATATAAATGAAACATCTATCCCCTCCAAAGAAACGGAGGCGCTGGCATGAGCGATGGACATAGTCATAGTGGGCATAATCACACTCATGGACTGGCCAGAAATAGCTTGCGTTTGGCATTCTTCCTGACTTTAATTATATTGATTGCAGAAGTAGTTGGAGGATTGTTAGCAAATTCGCTTGCTTTGCTTTCTGATGCTGGGCATGTTGTAACTGATATTTTTGCGCTTGGCCTGGCATGGTTTGCTACAGTGCAGGCAGAAAGGCCTCCAAACGCACGTAAAACCTTTGGTTATCACCGCGTTGGTATCCTGGCAGCAATGGTAAATGCTGTGACTCTGATTGTGATTGCCTTTGCCATTTTATTAGAAGCTGTACAGCGTTTCCAACATCCAGAAAAAGTACAGCCGCATATTATGTTCCTGGCTGCGGGAATTGGGATTGTTATCAATCTCATTATCGGCTTTGGTCTGTTTAAGGAAGCCAGTAATCTGAATGTACGCGCTGCAATGTTACATGTATTTGGAGATGTCGGCGCATCTGCCGGTGTTATTGTTGCTGGTGTGATCATTCTGTTTACAGGCTGGACGTTTGTTGATCCTCTGCTGTCTGTTGGCATTGCTGTTCTCATTGCTATAGGCGCCTGGCGTATATTACGTGAAACGACTGACATTCTTCTTGAATCTGTGCCTAAAGGTGTTTCAATGCCACGTCTCGTAAAAGATATGAAGGGTGTGAAGGGCATACAGGATGTGCATGATTTGCATGTCTGGAGCATCACCAGTAATATGTATGCTCTCTCCTGCCATGCGCTCATTGCTGATCTACCTCCAAGCGACAGCTCTGTTATTTTGCATTCTTTGAACACAATGCTAAGCGAGAAGTATCACATCGGCCACGTTACAATCCAGTTTGAATGTGATCCTCATCAGGAAACATACTGCGCAGTAAATGGTTTGTACTGCCATATGGAGATGGGGGAAAATAATAATCATAATCATGCTGAACTATCACGCGTATCACCGGAAAATGAAAACCGCGTCGCCGCGGAATAAAAAGGAACTTCGTAATGGCCCAACAGCTTGGCGTAGAAAAAGAGCATGCGACACAAACGCATCTTCAGTCTCGTCAGAGACAGCTACGCCTGGGTATCTGGATCGAACTTATAGCTCTGTTTTGGATGGTAATAGAGGCAAGCATCGCAATTACAACAGGTTTCGCAACACGTAGCGTTTCCCTCGAGGGTTTTGGGATCGATAGTATCATTGAACTCGTTGCTGGCAGCATTTTATTGTGGCGATTGGTGGTTGAAAAGCGTGGGGGTTCAATTGAAGAAGTTAGCCATGCTGAGCGTCGAGCATCATGGATTACAGGTATTAGCTTATTTGGACTTGCGCTGTATATTGTAGCTAACAGCGTATTTGCTATTTTGATACAAAGTCATCCCCAGGTATCGAGGTGGGGAATAGGTTTAGCAATTGCCGCAGCAATAATCATGCCTCTATTATGGCAAGGTAAACTTCGGGTAGCGAAACGTATAGAAAGCGCCGCGTTGAAAGCCGATGCAGTTTGTAGTGCTACCTGTGCCTACATGTCTTTTACTTTGTTATTTGGTCTGCTGCTCAATACATTTTTTGGCTTCTGGTGGGCGGACGCATTTGCTGCGCTTGCACTGGTCTACTTCATAGTACGAGAGGGACGTGAAGCCATTCACGAGGCTCGTACTGGCGAAAAGTGTAATTGTGGCGATGATGATTGTGCTTAGTTTACACCTTCTATAAGAACCTCAACGATATATGCTCCTTGACAATCTTCTGACTTTTATATAAAATAATGACTTACTAGTCATATGGAATACTAATGAGTCAAAAAACGTTCTTATTGTCAGAGAATAATTTATTAGTCATTTTTTGTGGAGGTGCAATGATGCAACCGATAACTGCTCCTCGTTCATTAAAAGAAAAACAGCGCCAGGAACGTGAGGCGCTTATTCTCCAGGCAGCTGAAGAAGTTTTAATGGAGAGGGGATATCACGAAACATCTATCGATGAAATTGCTGCTCGTGTTGGCATTGCAAAAGGTACAGTTTATCTTCACTTTCCGAGTAAAGAGGACCTGGTTGTAGCAATCTTTGAGCGCGATATGCTGCAATTATTGCAGTATATTGATTCAACCATGAACTTATCATTAACGGCCCGAGAAAAATTAGAGGCAATTTTCGATTTGATGCACGGGGGAATTATAAGTAAGCGCATGCAACTGTTCTTTTCGATAAGTAATAGTGCCGGTTTGAGGCATCTTTTGGTCGAGAAAAAAGGTTGCTTGCGTGAAATATGGGATCAACTTTCGGCGCGCCTGAACTCCCTTTTTGAGGAGGGAAAAGCCGCTGGAGATTTTGAAGCTACATTGCCGACAATGGTAATGCTAAGCGCATTCTATAGTTTATTATCACCAAAGAGTTATGATCGCTTAATGACTGATGGGCAAATGTCTGGTGAGGAAGTTGCGAAGAATCTTAAGCGAATATACTTCAAAGGAATCAGCGCGAACTAAAGGATTATGTAATGAAAACGATATCAGCACAGTCTGATGTTGCTGTTTTAACATCAGAACAATCAGGTAAAGTAGTGGAGGATTACGAGCAACCTCGCTTCACACAGCGAGAAACCCTCTTAACCATGTTTGGTGTGCTTATGGTCATGTTGCTTGCTTCACTGGATCAAACAATTGTCTCAACAGCTATGCCACGAGTTATTGCTGATCTGCATGGATTCGATCGTTATACCTGGGTTTCAACCGCATACTTACTCACATCTACTGTAATGGTGCCAATATATGGGAAACTCTCCGATCTTTTTGGAAGAAAGCCTATCTTCCTATTTGGCGTTGTGGTGTTCCTGATTGGGTCAGCGCTGTCGGGCGCATCGCAATCGATGAATCAATTAATAGCGTTCCGAGCTTTGCAGGGAATTGGAGCTGGAGCTCTTATGCCTATAGCCATCGCGATTGTCGGTGATTTGTTCACACCACGGGAACGTGGCAAATGGCAGGGTGTTACCGGAGGTGTTTGGGGAATCTCAGCTATCATTGGCCCTACATTGGGTGGATGGATTACTCAGAACACCTCGTGGCGTTGGGTTTTCTATGTGAACTTGCCAATCGGTATTGCAGCATTGCTCGTTTTAATTTTTCTGATGCCAACGCTACGTGGAAGAGCTAAGGAAGTCTCAATTGACTATGTTGGCGCGGCTCTACTTGTGTTAGGAACTGTTCCGTTACTGCTTGGATTCACGTGGGCAGGAAGCCAGTACGACTGGTTATCACCACAGATCTTTGGGCTATTCAGTGTAGCGTTCATCTCGCTTGGGTCTTTTATCGTTTACGAAGCCTTGCTAGAGAGGCGTGGCGGACAACCGATTATCGAACCTAGCCTGTTTAAAAATAGCATTTTTAGTGTTTCTACGTTGATAACAACGATCTTTGGAATGGCTCTGTTCGGCGGTATCTTCTTTATACCGCTGTTTGTGCAAGGCGTGGTTGGTTCTTCTGCTACGAGTAGTGGACTTATACTGACGCCATTGATGTTGACTTCAGTCGCCGGTAGCATCGTTTCAGGTCAGTTGGTTTCACGTCTGGGCAGGTATAAGTGGATTGCTATTCTGGGTATGCTGGTCAGTGTTGCAGGGGTTGTATTACTGGCGCGTTTGAATGTCAATTCGACAAACAATGATGTATTGGTAGCCATGCTGGTGCTGGGTCTTGGTTTGGGTATTGGAATGTCACTCTACACATTGATTGTGCAGAATGCATTGCCAACCAAGATCGGCCAGTCAACAGCAACTCTGACATTCTTCCGCCAGATAGGTGGTACAATTGCCCTTGCAGCGATGGGTTCAGTTATGACTGCTGCATATCTGCCCGCCTTCCATAATGCGTTACCAGTTTCTATACTGCATGCTGTTCCGGCACAGTACCTGGCTGCATTTAACAACCCGCAGATCTTACTCTCGCCGGCTACGCTGGCGCAGATAGAGTCACATGCTGCTGCCATGGGGCCACAGTCTGTAGCAATGCTTCATCAAATTATCGAAGCTGTAAAAGTAGGTCTGGCACAGGGTATTCATAATGTCTTCGTATTAAGTCTTGGATTGATGATTGTTGGCTTGATAGCGGTGTTTTTCCTGAAAGAGATTCCGTTAAAGGGGGGCCGTCTTACCGAAAAGAGAGACGTTGAAGATGAAGTTGAAGTTGAAAGTAGTCTGGCTGCAATGATGTAATCAGGTACATCTGGTGAAAAACCTGGCATCCACGAAAGGATGCCAGGTTTTTTATTTAGAAAAAGTATTGTTACATCCCATTTGAACGTAATTTGAAGACTTTGATGGCGACTTGAAGTGTGAGCCAGTTACTACGATCTTGTATATCAATATCACATAACGATTGCAGACGATCCAGGCGCTGAATGAGTGTATTGCGATGCACAAATAACCGTTCAGAGGTTTTGGTAAGGTTGCCTGCGCATTCCAGGTATGTCTCTAGTGTGTCAAGCAAATCGGTTCCTTTGCGTCGATCATATGTGGCGATGCGTGCTACTTGATCCTGATACATATCTCTCAGATCATCCATACGCGCAATCTTGTAGAGGTAACGGTAGACACCAAGGTCATTAAAATGCGTCACACTACCATCGTGGTTGAGGCTTTGTCCCATTTGAAGAGCCTCACTTGCCTCAGCGAATCCTCGACGATAATCGTTGATGCTTTGGCATTGGTTCCCAATGCCTATTGAAAGTCGAATGCCATGCTCTGTACACATTTGTCGCCCAAGATCACCTAGCCATGTTTTTAAACGAGCCGCTGATGGATCTTTGCTGAGGCAAATGATGCACGAAAGCAAATTCTCGCGCTCATAAACAATTGATCCAGGGTAATTGTCCTGGATGCGACGCCGTATTTGTGCACTTATACGTTTGTGTATCACAAGACGATCTTCTTCGGATTGGAACGTATCGGCAGTGGGCTTGTTGGAAGAATTTGTGCCTGTGCGTTCATGTTCTCCATTATTACTTTCGTCCAGATGCGAAACTTCAATGATAGCAATAGTATGTGGTTTTGTTAGATCACACCCAATAAAATTTGCTCGTTGTCGGAGGGAGTCTTCAGAGTCATACTCTCCGTACATGAGATCGTCAAAGAACCCTTTAACCAGATTCTTTTGGGCCAACATATCTGCCAGGTGACTATTTTTAATTGCCAACGCTATCTGGTTTGCAATCGTGCTCAACAATGTTTGATTCTCAGATGTATTGCGGCGAGCTTTACTAAAATAACAATTAATTAAGCCAAGATGTTCGGTACCGGCAATTAAAGGGGCTGAAAGCAACGTTTTAAATTGAGAATCCTTCAATGGGTTCAATCGCTCTAATGCGTGTGCGCTCAATTCAGATAGTTGGCCGCGTGAGTTGTATTCTCTCAATTGCTCCCAGATGTTACGGTCGATGTCGATAGGTTGTAAGCTTAACGCTCTGTCATTCAGATTAGGAGAAGAGGCCCGAACTATAAGACGCCCTTTCGCTTGATCCATCAACATAATGACACAGAGATCGGCTTCGATAATTTGTAGGGTAAGCGTTGCAAGGGAACGCAACATTTCATCGAGGTACAGCCCAGAACTAATGGTCTGGCTCATAACCGAGAGTGTCGTCAAGACATTGAGTTTGTGTTGTGTATTCTCATAAAGCTGAGCATTTTCAATTGCGCCAGCTACAAGTGCGGCTGTATTGATGAGAAATGTTTGCTGTTGTTCTAAAAATTCATAGGGAGCGACCGTGTGGAGAGTAATGACACCGATGAGATGACGATCTTTGGAAAGGATAGGAACAGTCATTGTAGACTGAAACTTCTCTTCCTCTAACTCGGGAAAGTAACGGAAACGAGGGTCATTCAAGGCACCTTCTTTTAGAATTACAGGTTGTAGGTGCATACCAACCCAGCCAGTAATTCCTTCTCCCAAGGCCATTTCAATCTTTCCTACAAGCTTCTTGTATTGATGATTTGTGCTTGCAAGTGCCAGTCGCTCCTTATCTTTATCATAGAGATAGAAGAAAGCGGCATGGCAGGGTATAGCGCGAACGACAATATCTACCAGATGCCCCAAGACTTCATCAAGTTTGAGAGTTGAGCCGACAGTGGATATGACTTCATTGAGCAGCATATTCTCCTGAGTGCGAGCTTCGAGCGCTGCTCTTAATTGAAGTATTTGCTCACCTGTTTGCTCAGGTACATTCGTTTCGTTCGTCTTTGATGAGGCTACGTGTGAAGACATCCCAACCTCCTGCTTTAGCTGCTTATGAAAAGCATGCATTGGTTTGTGAAACTTTCAAGAGATATGTTACTGTTATCATATTCTGTTGTGTTGGTATGTATATAACATACGGTGTGGAAGGGCTTATACTCTCGCTTTACATGAAAAGCACAAGCATGAAAATACGCTTGTAGCGTCGTTGTGCCTTGTAACCTATAGATCGAAGTATAACATGTACAAATTGTACATTCAATAACTCAATGTAAGTCCTTAAACCTTCACTCTTAACTTCCATATTTTTACCGCGACATTGCGATGCGTTTGGCACTAGGAAATGCACACAAAATAAAGCCGCTACGATGCTCAAAAACAGCGTAGCGGCCAATTCCATTAAAAAGGTATAGCAAGCGTGGTGTTGAGCGCGCGGCGCACTTGCTGGCTCTACAAGGGAGAGACATCGGTGCGGCCTTGCACTCTCAAACAAGATCGCGCAACATGTGCCTCGTGGTAAGGCGTTTATCTTTTCAACAAGCTCTACCGCATGTTCATCCGGTAAGCATAGAAACTATGATACTATAGCGAACAGCTTTCACAACCGAGCGTTTTTGTATTGTGTCAGCATGGGTTACAGCGGCATTGTGTATCAAGCCGGCAACATAGATTGCCCATTGCTCCATAAAGGCGTGTAGAGCTTCAATCCAATGTCCCTCGCCGTGTGCTGTTAATGGTGGTTGCCAAACATAGAGGCTATATGGATGTGTCGTACTTGAATGAACGTTCTAGTTTGCAAGATTGTTTTATGCAAGCTATATTGAAAACAGGCTTTGCGTAAGCGTTGCAATCAACGTGATTTCGATAAGTAGGCCGACAAGAGCTTCAATGGCGGCGGCAAGGGCTTGCG
>Ga0209048_10002017_pt1 | contig 20414 bp, 21 predicted proteins | sample FrelakmetCRP12CR_FD_187146 | JGI IMG/M metagenome (GOLD analysis project Ga0209048, IMG submission 187146) | Freshwater lake sediment microbial communities from the University of Notre Dame, USA, for methane emissions studies - CRP12 CR (SPAdes)... | ecosystem: Environmental > Aquatic >... | reverse complement strand
CTTGGCACGGTGGTCGCACCCTATGGGACGGTCGTCTACGGCACGGGCTATGCGTACTCGCCGTGGGTCGGCAGCGTCTGGTACGCGCCGCCTTACACCTACGGCGTCGCGGCGGCCCCCATCTACAACCCGTATGTGGGTTACACGTTCGGTTTCGCGATGGGTCTCGCCACCGCGGCGTGGATGGAACCGTACTGGGGCGGCGCCGTCTACTATCCCGGCTACTGGGGCGGGTACGGCTGCTGCGCCACCGCGAGTGCCAACGTCTACGGTCATTGGGGCAGTACCACCTATTCCGGCACGCGCTCCTGGTACGCGGGCGGCGGTGTCGCCGGGACGACGGCCAGCGGCAATTACTACAACAGCCGCACGGGAACTTCGGGCAGCTACAACGCCGGCCGCCAGTTCAACGCGTACACCGGCAACGCGACGCGCGGTTACGATCGCACGATGAACGGAGCCGCGGGCGGCTCCGGTAATGTCGCGCGCGCATCCAACTACAACGTTTATTCCGGGCAGCGTTCGACGGGTTCGGCGGTTTCGGGAACCGGCGCCGGCGGCAGCACATACAACCGGGCGGGCGCGACCACCGCCGGACCCGAGGGCAACGCGCACGTCGGCGGCGGCTCGACCTACAACGCCAAGACCGGCCAGACCAACACGTGGGGCACCGCCAGCGTCGGCAACAACCACTACGCGGACATCAACGGCAACGTCTACAAGAATACGGGCGATGGCTGGCAGCAGCACTCGTCGTCCGGCTGGTCGAGCGCCTCGGGCGATTCGTCCTGGGCCGACAAGGAGTCGCAGGCGCGAAGCAGTGGCGCCGACAGGGCGGGCAGCTTCAGCGAGGCGAGCCCGATGTCCCGGTACGGCGGCGGCGGCGGCGGAGACCGTTTTGGCGGCGGTGGTTTCGGCGGTGGCGGCTTTGGCGGCGATCGCTTTGGCGGTGGCGGCTTTGGCGGCGGTGGTTTCGGCGGGCGGTTCGGCGGCGGCGGTTTCGGCGGGGGCGGCTTCCGCGGCGGCGGCCGGCGCTGACCGACGATCGCGGCGGGCGACGCGCGGCGCGGCGAGTTCCCGTGGGCGCGGCGCGGGAACTACGACACGCCGCGCTCGCGACAGCGCGGCGTCAGCCTCCGCCACGCCGGAAATGCAGCTCGAAGCGAGCCAGGAATCGGCTCCGATCGTCAGCGTCATCATCCGCAAGAAAGATCTCGACGCGCTGCCGCGGCAGCCGGATCGAGCCGAGGCGCAAATCGTCGAGCGCGGACAACACGATGCGCCAGCGCCGATCGCCGTCCAACGGGCGAATCTGATCGCCGTCGACGCGCAGGTTCTCCTGATCGACGGCAGCGGGAAGCACCCGCAGGAAATCATCGCGCGAGATCGTCATTTCCTGGCGGAGCGCCAGGACGTCGCGTTCAGCCACCGGCGATCGGCGGCCAGATCGCGAGCTCGTCGTCCTGTTGCAGCGTGCGGGAGCCGCGGTCGGCAGGCGCGACGTAGAATCCGTTGACGAGCACGAGATGGCAGAGCTTCGGCGGCAGGTTCCGCTCGCGGATCACCTCGGCGATCGTCGTGTCCGGCGGCAGTTCGAGCTCCAGCCGATTCGTCCGGCGGGCCTCGGGCGGCAGGTGGTCGGTCAGCGACGCGTAGAGCTTCAGCGCGACGCGCATGGGCCGCGGCGTACGCCTACGCCGCGCCCTGCGCGCGGGCGAGGTAGGCCTCGGCGATCCGCAGCGGCTCGCGCAACAGCCGTTTCTTCCAGGGCCCGAGCTTGACGCGGCCCTCGATCAGCCCGCGCAGCACTCCGACATGGTCGGTGAGGCCGATGCAGGTCGCGCCGACGAGCACGTCACCGCCGAACTGCAGGCAAAGATAGCGGAAGCCGGACGTGTCGACGAGCTCCGCGCTTTCTCCACCCGGCTCGCTCCACCACTGCCCGAACGACGAGGAGACGAGCCCGAGCGTGTCGAGCACGTTGAGCGTGAGGTTGCCGCGCGATTCGACGCGCTGGCCGGCCATGTTGCACGCGGCCTGCCGCGCCTGTTCGACTGCGCTCGGCTGGATCGCGTTGATCCCGTGCTTGCCGGTGGTGAAGTTGAATGCCTCGGCAACGTCGCCAGCCGCGTAGACACCCTGCACGCTCGACTGCAGCGTCGCGTCGACGACGACCCCTGTCGCGCAGGCGATCCCGCTGCCTTCGAGACACTCGATGTTGGGGCGCACGCCCGCCGCGACGATGATCGTCTCGGCCTCGATCTCTTCGCCGGAGTCGAGCCGCGCCACGAGTGCATTGCCGGCACCTTCCGCGCGCCGGATCGCGGTCACCCGCGCGGAGAGATGCACGCGCACACCCTTGCCCGCGCACCAGTCGCGGATCATTGTGCCGGCGACCGGCGTCATCATCCGCGGCACCATCCGATCACCCATCTCGACGACGGTGAGCTTCAATCCGCGACTGACCAACGCCTCCAGGATGATGCAGCCGATGAAGCCAGCGCCGATCTGCAGCACGCGCGTCCCGGCCGTGGCGCGCGCCATGATGCTGCGCGCGTCGGCCATCGTCCAGCAGGCATTGACGCCCGGCAGGTCGATGCCTGGAATCTCGGGCCGGATCGGGCGCGATCCGGTGGCGACGAGCAGCCGGTCGTAAGCGAGGCTGCCGCCGCTCTTAAGCCGCACGCACCGGCCCTTGGTGTCGACGGCGTCGACGCGGTCGCGGACGAGCTCCACGCGTAGACCGTGATAGTGCTCCGGATCCTTGCGCAGGTACGTGCCCGCCTCGCCGATTTCGCCCATCATCAGGTACGGAAGGGCCATCCGCGAGTACGGCGGCTCGGGCTCGTCGCCGATCAGCGTGATCGCCGCCACCGGATCGAGCTTGCGCAGTGTCTCGGCCGCAACGACACCCGCCGGACCGTTGCCGATGATGACGTGCTTCATCCGCGGGCTCGGGTTTGGGCGGAAGGCGACCACGGCGCGCGCCGTGATCGCGTCTCCGCCCGCCGGTCAGGCATCGAGACCCAGGCGCACGAGCGTCTCCTTCGTCGGCACGCCGGTCTTCGACCAGCCGCGCAGTTCGTAGTACTCCGGCAGCATCTTGTCGAGACCATTGACGAGGCCCTTGGCGGGACCGGTTTTCGCGGGCTCGGTCGTGAGCCGTTTCGGCAGGCTGTCGTCCTTGTCCGTGAATCCGGCGGCGTTGTTGAACTTCCGCTCGAGATTCCAGATCCGCTCGCCGACGAGCGCGAGCTTTTCCATCGACCAGTCACCCTCGCACGCCGTCTGCAGCTGCGGCTGCACGTCGGCAAGTGTCCAGGCAAACGACGTGAAGATGCAAAGGCCCGCCGAATCGAACACCGCGGTCGCATCCTGGAAAGCCTTGACCAACCCCGCCTTGCCCTCGGTCACGTGCGGATCGGTCTTCACCGGAATCCCGAGGACCTCGGATGCGACCGTGTAGCCGCGCAGATGGCAGGCCCCGCGGTTCGACGTGGCGTAGGCGAGTCCCATGCCCTGGATGCCACGCGAGTCGTAGGCCGGGAATTCCTGCCCCTTCACCGACATCGAAAGCTCCGGCCGGCCATGTTTCGCGCACAGGCGCTTCGAGCCCATTCCGATCTCCTTGCCGAAGCCTTCGCCGCGGCAGGTCATCTCGACGAGCTTCGTCAGCACCTCGGCCGAACCGAACGTCAGCGGGAAGCCCACGTCGGCCTCCTTGATCAGGCCGAGGTCGTAGAGCTCCATCGCGGCACCCACCGTGGCGCCGAACGATATCGGGTCGATGCCGTCTTCGTTGCAGATGAAGTTGGCGTAGGTGAGCGCTTCGAGATCGCCGACGCCCGTCGCCGCGCCCAGCGCCCACGCAGCTTCGTACTCGAGACCGCCTGACGCCCCCCAGTACTGCGGCTTGGTGACAACGGTGAAATGCGTTTCGTCGAGCTTCGAGATCCGTCCGCAGGCGATCGTGCAACCGAAACAGGCCTGGTTGGTGACGAGGTTTGGCTTGCCGTCGGTGGGCCGCGGCTCGTGCATCGCTTCGGCCGAGATCCTGCCCGCCTTCTCGAACTGGACGTCGCGGTGATTCCGCGTGGGCAACGCACCCATTTCGTTGATCACATTCATAAGCACCTGGGTGCCGAACTTGGGCAGGCCCTGCCCGGTGACCGCGTTGTCGGCGAGCACCTTCTTTGCCGCCGTGGCCGCTTTCATGAACGCAGGCGGATCCTTGACGTTGGCCACGCCGAGCGTGCCGCGAACGGCGATCGCCTTGAGATTCTTCGAGCCCATCACCGCCCCGACGCCGGAGCGACCGGCGGCCCGGTGCAGGTCGTTGACCACCGCAGCGAACAGTACTCCCGCCTCACCGGCGCGCCCGATGCTGGAGACGCGGATGGCCGGGTCCTGGTGCTTCTTCTTGAGGATCGCCTCGGTGTCCCAGACGCTCTTGCCCCAAACGTCGTCGGCCGCGAGCAGCTCCGCCTTGTCGTTCTCGATGCGCAGGTACACGGGCTTCGGCGACTTGCCCTCGAACACGATCATGTCCCACCCGGCGAACCGCAGCTCCGCGCCGAAATAGCCGCCGGAGTTCGAGCAGGCGATGGCGCCGGTGAGGGGACCTTTCGTTATCACCGAGTAGCGTGCGCTCGTGGACGCCATCGTCCCGGTAAGCGGCCCCGTGGCGAAGATCAGCTTGTTCGCGGCGGAGAGCGGATCGACCTTGGGATCGACCTCCTCGCAGAAGTACTTGGTGGCGAGACCGCGCTGGCCGAGATAATCCTGCGCCCATTGCATGTTCAGCGGTTCCGGCGTGCAGGTGCCTTTCGTCAGGTTCACCCGCAGAATCTTGCGTTGCCAGGCCATGACGTTCTCCTCAGGCTTGCGGTTGCGTATCGAGCTTGGCGGCCCACTGGCGCATGCGTTCCAGGCCGGTCCAATTGGCGTCGACGTAGGTGATCGCACCGGTAGGGCATGCGTCGACGCACGCCGGATGGTCTCCGCAAAGGTCGCACTTCTGCACCTTGCCCGTGTCCTGCACATAGTTGATGGTGCCGAAGGGGCATGCGACCGTGCACACCTTGCAGCCGACACAGACGTTTTCCAGCACCACCTTCGCGCCGGTCGCGGCATCCACCTTGATCGCTTCCACCGGGCAAGCGTGCAGGCACCACGCCTCGTCGCATTGCGTGCACGTGTAGGGAACCTTGCGGCCCTTCTCGTGGAAATCGAAGACCTTGATCCGCGACTTGGCAGGATTGAACACGCCGTAATTCTCGTACGAGCAGGCCATCTCGCACTGGAGACAGCCCGTGCACTTGCCGGGATCGAGATGAAGGGATTTCTGCATGGCGGCTCCTGGTCGTTGCATGAAGATGTCGGCCGTGCGGCGGGGCCTCGCGCGGCCCGGGGTTGCGCTTCGCGAGGGCTGCCGGAAAGGGTACACAACGCCAACTGAAAACGCCAGAGCGGGATCCGCCGTCGGCGACGCGATTCGACCGGAAGCCCAGCGGGGTGAGGCAATGCGGGTGCGGCCCCCGCCGGGCGGCGAGCGGCGCTCGCGGGCGCACGCGGTAGAATTGTCCGCGAACCGGTGGCGGGTTGCGCGGAGCGTGCCCCCCGCAACCCGTCCCGAGTTCCGTCCGATGCCCAGCGCCCTCCATTCCCGTTCCCCTGCCCCGCGGATCGCCGCGATGCTGGCGGGCATCGTGCTGGCGTCGGCCGCCCGCGCGCACGCTGACGACGACATCGTCCTCACGCCAAGACGCGTGTCCGAGCACGTCTGGTTCTTCCAGGGCGACGCCGGCGCGCCGAGCGCGGCGAACAAGGGCTTCATGTCGAACGCCGGCTTCGTGGTGACGGCTGACGGCGTTGTCGCCTTCGACGCACTCGGAACGCGGGCGCTGGGGCGCGCCATGATCGCCGCGATCGGCAAGGTGACGAAGGCACCGATCCGGCGCGTCGTCGTCTCGCACTACCACGCGGACCACATCTACGGATTGCAGGAGTTCCGGGCGGACGGCGCCGAGATCTGGGTGCATCGCAACGCGCAGCTCTACCTGACATCGGATGTCGCCGTCCGCCGCCTCGAGCAGCGCCGCGCCGAACTCTTCCCCTGGGTCGACGAGAACACCCGGGTGATTGCGCCGGACGTTTGGCTAGACGGTGACACCGACTTCCGGATGGGCGGCGTCACCTTCCGGCTTCTGTACTCGGGGGGAGCCCACTCGCCGGAGGACCTGCTGATGCTCGTCGTCGAGGATCGCGTGCTGTTCGCGGGCGATCTCGTTTTCGCCGGTCGCCTCCCTTTCGTCGGAACCTCCGACAGCCGGGCGTGGCAGGCTGCACTGGCGAAGATGATCGCGCTCCGGCCCGTCCAGGTCGTTCCCGGGCATGGGCCCGCGTCGACGGACGTCGAGCGCGATCTCGCCACGACGCGCGACTACCTCGCCTACCTGCGCGAAACGATGGGCCGCGCGGTGAAGGGATTCGAGCCGTTCGAGGACGCCTATGCGAGGACCGACTGGTCGCGATATTCGACGCTCCCGGCTTTTGCCGAGGCCAACCGGATCAACGCCTACGGGACCTACCTGCTGATGGAACAGGAAGAACTCCAGCACGCAACCAAGGCTGAAAAGTCGCCATGATCAACGACCCGGTCCTCGCCGTTGCCGTCCGTGCCGCCCGCCGCGCGGCCTCCGTGATCATCGACGCCGCTCGCGACCTCAAGCGACTGCCGTCGCACGCGAAGAACCACGGCGACATCGCGACCAACGCCGACACCGAGGCCGAGAACGCGATCATCGCGACACTGCGTGCCGCGTTTCCCGCGCACGCGATCGTCGGCGAGGAGGCCGGCGAGATCGTGGGCCAGATCGACGGCGGCGCCGGCACCAGCCGGGACACGTTCAGATGGATCGTCGATCCGATCGACGGGACGGCGAACTTCGTCCATGGCTACCCCTATTACGCGGTGTCGATTGCGCTGACCCAGGGTGGCGAGGTGACGCATGCGGTGGTGCTCGATCCCGTCCACGACGAGCTCTTCACGGCGATCAAGGGCAAGGGTGCCCAGCAGAACGGGACGCCGATCCGCACGTCCGCCTGCGTCCGTCTGAGCGAGGCGCTGGTCGGCACGGTGTTCCCGACGCGGAGCAATCCGAAGATGACCGCGTACCTGTCGGTCCTCAATGGACTGGTGACGCAATGCGCGGGCATCCGCCGCGCCGGCGCCTGCTCGCTCGACCTGGCCTACGTGGCGTCGGGTCGCCTCGATGGATTCTGGGTCATGAGCCTGAAGCCCTGGGATGTCGCGGCCGGGTCGTTGATCGTGAAGGAGGCCGGCGGGCGCGTCGGCGATTTCGCCGGCGGCACCGATTTCCTGCGCACGAACGAAGTGATCGCCGCGGCGCCCGGCGTGTTCAACGCGCTGCGGGAGGAGATCGCGTCGCTGCGGCGCTAGTCTCCCGCGACGCGGAAACCGCGCGCGCATCGGGCCGAGGCAGCAGCGTGACGGCGGCGAGAGTGACGCACGCAATCCCGGCCATCGCCGTCAGCAGCGAGCCGAACCCGCTCGCCTTGACCACGGGGCCCAGCAGCGCGACGGCGGCCGAACTCACCCCGAAGGACACCGTGAGCCGGATACCGCTCACGCGCGAGCGCACGCGATCGTCGACGTAGCGGACGATCATCGCATCGGTGAAGGGTATCGCCCCGAACACGGCGATCATGAACAGGATCTGCAGCACGAAGAGCGTCCAGCCCGACGCCCCTGCGGCAGCGACGAACAGCGGCACCTGCAGCGCCACGATCCCGAGATAGAGGTACTTGAGCGGGTACCGGTCGATCAGGAGCCCCACGGCGACCTGGGCGAACGACGCGATCACATAGACGCCCGCGAGCATGATGCCGAGCATCGCCGGGTCCTCGACGATGCCGGCGAAGCGTTCGCGTAGGAGCTGGCCGTTGCCATTGGTCGTGAAGTTGAACAGCAACGCCGAGGAGATCGCGGCGACGGTCATCACGACCAGCACCCGCGCCACCGTCCGCGGATCATGCGCGCTGCTCACCCGCGTGCCGTGCGATGGCGGCCGCGCTTCCGCCGGCGCAATCCGCGCGAACGCGACGCCGCAGGCGAGAGCGACGAGGCCCGGCACCACGAAGGCCGCGCGCCAGCCGGCATACTTCACCAGCAGGCCGGTCGTGACCGCCGCCAGCGCCACGCCAAGGTTGCCGGAGAGACCGCTGATGCCGATCGTGAGACCGGGACGACGCGCATCGCGCACGAGCATCGGGATGCCTACCGGGTGGTAGATCGACGAGAATGCGCCGAGCAGCGTCAGCGCGCAGGCGAGTTGCCATGCGTTGCGCGTCAGTGCCACGAGCAGCGCGCACGCGCCCACCCCGAAGAAGAAGACCAGCATCATCCTCCGCCGACCCCAGAGATCCCCCAGCCGCCCGGAGGGCAGCGCGCCAAGGCCGAAGAGCATGAACGCCCCGACACTGTACGGCATCAGGTCCTCCCAACCGGCGAAGCCGAATTCGGAGGCGATCGGAACAACCGCGGTCGCGAAGATCAGCAGGAACATGTGGTCGAGCGCGTGCCCGCTGTTGAGCAGCAGCGCCGTGACCCTCGAGGCCTTGTCCGTCATCTCGCGTTCCCGGGCACACCCGCCTGCTCGGCGAGCCGCGCGAGCTCGGTGGCCAGCGCGGCCGGAATCTCGATGCCCGTGGCGCCCGCCCTTTCGGCGAGCGCACGCCGGCGATCGCCCGGCAGCCTGACGTCCGGATCGCGGAGCATCTCGCCGATCAGCGCTTCGACCCGAGCGTGATAGACGTCACGGCCGGCAAGCGCTTCCGGATCGACGACAAGGAACGCCTGCCCGATCCGAGGCCGGTTGCCCTCGTCGACGAAGAAGGAACTCGCCTCGAATCCCAGCGCAGCGCCCGTGAGCGCGGTGACCAGCAGCTCGACGACGAGCGCCAGCATCGCCCCCTTGGCTCCGCCCATCGGCAGCATCGTGCCTTCGAGGCCCGCCTTGGGATCGGTGGTAGGGTTGCCGTCGCGATCGAGGGCCCAGCCAAGCGGTATCGACTTGCCCTCCTTCGCCGCGACCATGAGTTTGCCGCGAGCGACTTCCGAGAGCGAAAGGTCGATGACGAGGGGCGCACTCGCCTTTCGCGAAAACACCGCGGCGACCGGGTTCGTGCCGAGGAGCGCCCGGCGACCGCCGGCCGGCGCCATTGCCGCCGGCGAATTCCCCATCGCCATTCCCACCAACCCGGCCGCACCGACCGGCTCGAGGTGATAGGCGGCCACGCCAAAGTGATGGCTGTTGGTGACTCCGGCAAAGGCGACGCCGAATTCGGCGGCGCGCCGGATTGCCTCGGCGACGGCCAGGGTGCAGGCGGGAAAGGCGAGCCCGCATTTCGCGTCGACCCGGACGGCACCGCCCTTGGCGTTCGCGATCTCCGGTTGCGCGTTCCCGTCCGCGCGTCCATTCCGCAGATGCGTCGCGTACTGCGGCACGCGCGACACGCCGTGCGACGCGAGTCCCCGCGCGTCCGCGTAGACGAGCGCGTCGGCAGTCGCCGCCGCCATTCCTGCATTCGCGCCGGCAGCAGCCAGCGCCCGCTTGGCCAGATCGTACAGTGCTTCGGTCGTGATGTTGGGCATGTGGGACTCTCGCGTCGGAGCGGCGGACGGGCCTCAATCGGCCGCGCGACGAGCTCGCAACGCCGCGATGACCTTCTCGGCGATCAAGGACGACACGCGTACATTCGATTCCGCGGTGACGCCTGCGACGTGCGGCGTGAGCAGCAGATTCGGGCAGCCTGCGAGCGGCGACGCCGCCACCAGCGGCTCCTGCGCGAACACGTCGAGCGCGGCGCCGCCCAGATGCCCCGATCGCAGCGCCGAGGCGATTGCGGTTTCGTCGGCGATGCCGCCGCGCGACGTGTTGATCAGGATGGCGCCCCGTTTCATCTGCGCGAGCCGGGCTGCGTCGATCAGGTTGCGGGTCGCCGCAACGAGCGGCACGTGCAGTGTCACCACGTCCGCTTCGGCCAGTAGCGCAGCAAATTCGCGCGGCTGCGCGCCCTGCTCGCTCCACACGGACGACGTTTCGGGAATTGCGGCGTCGCAGCCGACGGTCCGCATCCCGACCGCACGGCCCAATCGGGCCACGAGCCGGCCGATGTTGCCGAAGCCGACGATGCCGAGCGTCTTGCCTCCCACTTCGCGGCCCGCCGAAAGTGCCGCGCGCGGCCAGCCGCCCTGCGCCATCGTGGAAGTCGACGCATAGGCACCGCGAAGCAAATGCATCGCCGCGCCGATCACGTACTCGGCCACGGCAAGCGCATTCGCGCCAGTCGCCGGAATCACCTCGATCCGCCGCGCACGACATGCATCGACATCGATATTGTCGAGGCCCACGCCGAGCCGGCCGACGACCTGGAGCCGCGTCGCGACGGCCAGCAGGGCCCCGCTCACCTGCGTGCGATTGCGCACGATCAGCGCGTCCGCATCGGCGAGCCGCTGCCGGAGCTCGTCCAGGCGGTCCGCGAGGCGCTCGTCGTAGAGCGTGTCGTGCTGCGCGGCGAGCTTCGCCACGGCGGCCTCGTCCATGAACTCGCTGATGACGACGCGCATCCGTCTACGGGTTCTTCGCAAAGAGAAGGTCGATGTCGGCGAACGCCTTGAACTCGAGCGCGTTCCCGAACGGGTCGAGAAAGAACATCGTCGCCTGCTCGCCCGGCAAACCCTTGAAGCGCACGTAGGGCTCGACGATGAACCGCGTGCCCGCTGCCTCGAGCTTCGCGGCCAGCGCCCGCCATGCCGGCATGTCGAGGATCACGCCGAAATGGCGTACCGGAACATGCTGGCCATCGACGAGGCTCGTCGCATCGGCCATTGCCGCAACCGCGACCCTGTGCGCGACGATCTGGTGGCCATGGAAATCGAAATCCACCCAATCGTCGGACGAGCGCCCCTCGGCGCAGCCCAGGAATTCGCCGTAGAAACGTCGCGCGTCGCCGAGGTCGGTGACCGGAAAGGCGAGGTGAAAGCGCGGGTAATTTCGCGCGGGCAGGTGCGTAGCGGTCAATTCTGCATCCCCCATCGGCGGACCGTTCGGGCTTCGACGGTCCGGAAAATGACGTTCTCGACCAGCAGGCCGATCACGATGACGGTGAACAGCCCGGCGAACACGGACGGAATCTCCAGCTGATTCTTGTTCTCGTAGATGAACCAGCCCAGCCCGCCCGACCCCGACGAAACACCGAAGACGAGCTCGGCCGCGATCAGCGTCCGCCAAGCGAACGCCCAGCCTATCTTGAGCCCGGTGAGAATGCTCGGGAACGCCGCCGGTATCAGGATCTGGCCGACGTAGCGAAGCCCCGAAAGCCCGTAGTTGCGACCGACCATGCGCAGCGTGGTCGACACCGAAAGGAAGCCGGAGTGCGCATTGAGCGCCACGGCCCATAGCACCGAATGGATGATCACGAAGACGATGCTGCCGTACCCCAACCCGAACCAGATGAGCGCCAGCGGCAGGAGCGCGATCGCGGGAAGCGGGTTGAACATCGACGTCAGCAGTTCCAGAAGATCCGTGCCGACGCGCGTCGAGATGGCGACGACGGTGAGCGTCGCGGCGCACAGGATCCCGGCGGCATAACCCGCGAGCAGCACCTTCATCGAGGTCAACGCCTTTCCCGGGAGCTCCCCGCTCGCAATGGCGTCGTAGAACGCGGCCATCGTCGCCGAAAACGCAGGAAGCAGCAACGGATTGTCGAGCCAGCGCGCATAGGCCTCCCAGATCGCCGCCAGCACGACGAGCAGCGCGAACTTGCGCACGGCACCGACGTTGGCGAGCCGTTCCCGTCGCGAGAGCGGCTTCTCCACGATACCGAAGGTCGCCGGATCGACCGGCTGCCGGTAGAACTCGGGACGGGCGGCAAACGCGGTTTCAGCCATGGTGGATCTCCTTCTCTTCGACCTCGTCGGCGAACAGCATCGAATGGATCTTCCTTTCGAGCGCCTGCAATCCACCGGCCTCGACGGCGTCGCGCTGCAGGCTGTTCAATTCCGCCTTGACCTGCCCCGGGTGCGGCGAGAGTAGCAGGATCCGGCTGCCGATCCGGATGGCCTCGGGGATCGAATGGGTGACGAAGAGCACCGTGAATCGCGTCTCGTCCCAGAGCTGCAACAGCTCGTCCTGCATCTTGCGCCGCGTCAGCGCGTCCAGGGCCGCATAGGGCTCGTCCATCAGCAGGATGTCCGGCTCCATCGCCATTCCGCGCGCGATCGCGACACGCTGTTTCATTCCGCCGGAGAGCGTGTGCGGCAGGCTGTCGGCGAACTTTGTCAGGTTGACCTTGGCGATCGCGTCGCGCGCCTTCTCTTCCGCCGCGCGGCCGGCGAGCCTCCCGCTCGCCACGAGTGCGAACGCGACGTTCTCGGTCACCGTCTTCCACGGCAGCAGCTGATCGAATTCCTGGAAGACCATCATCCGGTCGGGCCCCGGCCTCGTCACGACCTCCCCCTTCAACCGGATTTCGCCCTCGACGGGAGCGATGTAGCCGCCGACGGCTTTCAACAGCGTCGACTTGCCGCAGCCGGAGGGTCCGAGCAGGATGAAGCGGTCCGAGCGGAACACCTGGAAATCGACGCGGTAGGTTGCGGTGACCAGGTGATCCTTGGTTTTGTACTGCAGCGTCACACCGCGAACGTCGAGCAGCGGCGATGCGTCCGCGCGTGCAGCCGTCATCGGGACGCCCTCAGGCGTGCCATGGAAGATGGTCGAGGTCGACGTTCCCGCCGGAGAGGATGACGCCGACCCGCGCACCGGCGACGTCGAGCGTATGTTCGAGCATGCATGCGAACGGAACGGCCGACGACGGCTCGATCACGATCTTCATCCGCTCCCAGGTCATACGCATCGCGCGCACGATTCCGTCCTCGCTGGCGAGACCGACCGCCGCAACGTGCTTCCGGATCGCGGCGAGCGTCCGCGGCGAGAGCGTCGTGCGCAGACCGTCGGCGATCGTGGTCGTCGCCGGCAGCGGCTCGACGCGGCCCGAGCGGAAACTGCGCGCGGCGTCGTCGGCGTTCGCCGGCTCGGCGCCGTACACGCGGATTCTCGGCCGCAGCGACCGCGCTGCGATCGCCGTACCCGAAAGCAGCCCGCCACCGCCCACCGGGGCGATCAGGATGTCGAGATCAGGCACCGCCTCGAGCAGCTCGAGCGCCGCCGTGCCCTGCCCGGCTATCACGCTCGGGTCGTCGAACGGATGGATCAGCAACGCACCCGTCTCGGACTGGATCGCGGCGCAGGCGGTCTCGCGCGCGGCAACCGTCGGGGCGCAGAACCGGATCGTCGCGCCAAACCGGCGCACGTTGTCCTGCTTCACTTTCGGCGCGTTCTCGGGCATCACCACCCACGCCGGAATCCCGCGGGCACGGGCCGCGTACGCCAGCGCGGCTCCGTGATTTCCCGACGAATGGGTGACGACGCCGTGCTTTGCCTCGCCGTCGGTCAACGAGAACACCGCGTTGGTCGCGCCCCGCGCCTTGAACGCGCCGACCTTCTGCAGGTTCTCGCACTTGAAGTGGAGCTCCGCGCCGACCTCGGCATCCAGCGACCGGCAGCGGAACACCGGCGTCCGGTGCACATGGGGGCCGATCCGCGCGTGCGCCGCCCGGATCGCTTCGAGGTCGGGGAGCGCCTGCCCCTCGGCTCGCGTCGCATCCGGCATCAGCTGCCCGCCGCGCCGTGGATATTCGGGAAGAACAGGTCCTTCCACGATTCCGGCTTTACCTTGATCGCACCGACCTTGGCCATGAAGTCGACGTACTTCATCACGTTCTGCGGCGTTGTCGTGAAGACGATCGCCGGGTCGTTCAGCATCGCGAGAATATCGGCGACCGTATCCTTGTCCTTCGAGATCCGCAGGTAGGCCTCGGCCGCGGCCTTCTTGTCGCGATTGATCTGCGCGGTGGCCTCGTCCAGCGCCTTCACGAACGCGTCGTAGAGCTTCGGGTTCTCGTTCCGGAACTTCGACGTCGTCCAGACCACGTTGAACGTCGCCGGACCGCCGAGCACGTCATAGGAACTCAGCACCGTGTGGATGCCCGGCTTCTCCAGCTGCTGGTACTGGAATGGGGGCGAGCCGAAGTGTGCGGTGATCTCGGAGGCGCCGGACAGCAGCGCCACCTGCGCATCGGGGTGCGCGAGCGAGACAGTGAGCGCGTCGAGCTTGCCTTGCTGGCCCTCGCCGAACGCCTTCTCGGCCGCCATCTGCAGCGTCACCGCCTGGATCGACACCTTGACGGCCGGCAGCGCGATTCGGTCCTTCTCGGTGAAGTCCTTGATCGTCTTCACGTTCGGATTGCGCGTATTGAGGTAGAGCGGCATCGAGTTGATCGCCGAGACGGCCTTGACGTCGAGGTTGCCCTTCGTGCGCGACCACAAGGTGACCAGCGGCCCGACGCCACCCGACGCGAACTGCAGGCTGTTCGAGAGCAGCGCGTCGTTCATCACGTTGCCGCCGGCGAATCTGGCCCAGCCGACCTTGACGTCGACGCCCGCGGCTTTCGCATGCTTCTCGATCAGCTTCTGTTCCTCCATCAGCATCAGCGGCAGATAACTGATCCCGTATTGCTGCGCGACCTTGATCTCGCTCAATTCGGCGCGCAGCAGCGGCGAGAACAGCACAGCCGCCAGCAGCAGCGCAACGCGCATCTTCAGCCGTTGCATGGGAGTTCCTCCGCAATCGATGCCCTTCGCACGGACCTCGTGTGCGCGCGACGGCCTCGCGTGCAGTATAGGCCGCGTCGGGCCGGCACGGAACTGCCGGCCGGGCCATGCCTGCTCAGGCGCTCTCGTAGAGGCGCGTCATCACGAACTCGCGGTGGCCCAGCGCCTCGGCCGCGGTGAGCCGGCCGTTCGCCGTGCGAAACATCATGTCGAGCAGCTTGTCTCCTGCGGCGTCCATCGTGAGCTCGCGCTGCAGCAGCCCGCTGGTATCGACGTCGACATGCTCGCTCATCGTGCGTACGGTCCGCGGGTTCGCGCAGATCTTGATGACCGGCAGGATGGGGTTGCCGATCACGTTGCCCTGCCCCGTCGGAAAGAAATGGACGACGAAGCCGGACGCCGCGCACAACGTGACCATCTCGGCGGCCGCCGACGAGCTGTCCATGAACCAAAGACCGGGTCCGGTGGGCACCTCGGCCTTGTCGAGCACGCCGTCGACCACGCACTTCCTGCCGATCTTCTGGATGTTGCCCAGGGCCTTTTCCTCGATCGTCGTCAGGCCGCCCGCGATGTTGCCTTTCGTCGGCTGCGAGTCGGACAGGTCGGATGTCTTGTGCCGGTCGATCACCGCCTGGTAGCGGTCGAACATCGCCATGAACTGCGCACGGACGCGGTCGTCGCGGCAGCGCGCCGCGACGATCTGCTCGCCGCCGGTGAGCTCAGTCGTCTCGCCGAAGACCAGCGTGCAGCCAGCGGCGTAGAGCTTGTCGAAGGCATCGCCGACGGTCGGGTTCGCCCCGCAGCCGGATGTCGTGTCCGATTCGCCGCACTTGGTGGAGACCCAAAGTTCCTTGAGAGCGCATTCGACGCGCTGGCGCTCGCTCGCCCACTGCAGGTACTCCTTGGCGGCCTTCGAGGCGCGCATGATCGTGTCGTGATCGCCATGCAGCTCGATGCCGACGCCGGTCACCGGCTTGCCGGTCGCGGCGATGCCGTCGACGATCTTCTTGGTCCACTGATCCTCGATGCCGATCACGACGACGGCGGCGACATTGGGATTCGCCCCTGCGCCGATGAGCGTGCGGAAGTGCAGGTCGAGGTCGGCACCGAACTGCAGCCGGCCGTAGGGGTGCGGGATCGCCATCGTCCCCTTGACGTTGTGCGCAACGGCCTCGCAGGCGGCGTTGGACAGGTCGTCGACCGGCAGGATGACGACGTGATTGCGAACGCCCACACGGCCGTTCTCGCGGCGGTAACCCCAGAATGACTGTTGCATGATGATCTCGGTGGTTGGGTCAGCGACAAGGGGAAGCAAGTATTTCGGCTTCAGACGAGGCGCGGGCCGGGCCAGGAGCGGAATGTAGCCAAACCTAAACGAGCACCGCAGCCCGGCGCGCAGCGAAGCATCACGCCCGAAGGCGAAGCCGATTACCAGCGTTTGGTCTTGATGTTGTGCACGTGTGCATGCTGCCCCTTCCGGATCGGCTGCACCACCTTGCCGATGTCGATCCCGTACTTGACCACGGTGTCGCCGACGGCCATGTCCTTCAGCGCGACCTTGTGACCGAGCGGAATGTCCTGAACGCAGGGCAGCGTTATCGTCCGGTCCTCGTCAAGAACGAGACCGGTCAATGTCGCCCCGGCCTTGACGCCCTCGACGACGACGACCGCGACGGAATCGTCGGGGCTGTGCAAAACGCAATGAATCATCGGCTATTCCTGAATGGGTGTAGCGCCACGCAGCGGGTGCGCAATCCTTCGATCGCGCCGGCGGCCGCACGGCAACATGCGGCAGGGTGCCATCGTAACCCGGACCGGGCGCGAGGCCAACTGGATCGCGCGCTTTTGGCGACGCCCCGTCAGAACCCCAGTGCCGACTGCGCGACCGGCGCGAAGCTGCGGCGGTGCGCCGGACACGGACCGAACCGCACCAGCGCGGCGAGATGCTCCGGCGTTCCATAGCCCTTGTTCTGCGCGAATCCGTAGGCGGGATAATCGCCGTCGAGCTCGACCAGCATGGCGTCGCGCGCGGTCTTGGCGAGGATCGATGCCGCCGAGATGGCCGCGACGTCACGGTCGCCCTTGACGATCGCGCGCGCCGGACACGCGAGTTCCGGGCACCGGTTGCCGTCGATCCAGGCCTCGCCTGGAGCGACGGACAGCCGCAGGACGGCGCGCCGCATCGCGAGCATCGTCGCCTGCAGAATATTGAGCGCATCGATCTCCGCGACGTCGGCTTCGCCGACCGCCCACGCCAGCGCGTGCGCCCGGATTTCGATCGCGATCCGTTCGCGGACAGTGGCCGACAACAACTTCGAATCGCGCAGGCCGGCGATCGGCCGCATCGGATCGAGAATCACCGCGGCCGCGACCACGGGACCGGCGAGAGGACCCCGACCGGCCTCGTCGACGCCCGCGACGAGCATCGCTTGCGCCATGGTCAGACGCTCACGCCGGCCGCGCGCAATTCCGCGATCACCGCATCTGCGGCCAGGGGGCCCGTATCCGCGGCGAGCGACGCCGCGAGACCGGCGAACACCGCTTCCTGTCGGCGTCGTATCACCGTGTCATCGTAGAGGTTGCCCGCGGCCTGCGCGAGGTTCTCCACGGTAGCGTCCTCCTGCAGAAGCTCCGGCACGACGAACTTTCCCGCGAGAATGTTCGGCAACCCGACCCAGGGCAGCAGCAACTTCGGCCGGACGATCCGCGCCGTCAGGGCATTGACCCGGTAGAAGATCACGTGGGGGCAGCGCGCCATTGCCGCCTCGAGCGTCGCCGTGCCCGAGGCCACCAGCGCCACATCGGCGGCACGAAGCGCATCGGTCGCGTGCCCGTAGAGGAGCGTCATCGGCAGCTGGCCGAGTCCGAGCCGGAAAATGGCCTCCTCGAACCGGTCGCGCGTCGGCCGCGTGGCGAGCGGAACGAGGAAACGCGCGTCCGGCCGCATGGCGTGGAGGGCCGCGGCCGTTTCCAGGAGCAGATCGCCGTGCATCTCGACCTCCGACGCGCGGCTCCCCGGAAGGAGCGCGAACACCGGCTGCGCGATGCCGAGATGCAGCTGCTCGCGCGCCGCGCGGCGCGACCCCAGAACGGCTGCCCGCCTTGCAAGCGGGTGACCGACAAAGGTCACCGGCACGCCCGCTGCCTCGTACAGCGGCGGCTCGAACGGAAACAGCGCGAGCATTCGGTGTATCGACCGCCCGATCGTCTGCAGGCGTTCGCGCCGCCAGGCCCATACCGAAGGACTGACGAAGTGCACGGTGCGCACGCCATTGCGCTTCAGCTTCGCCTCGAGGCCGAGGTTGAAGTCGGGAGCGTCGACGCCGACGAACAGGGGTACCCGCTCGGCGAGAAGCCGGCGCGCGAGCCCGCGCCGCAGCGCGACCAGCTGCGGCACGCGCGACAGTACCTCGACGAATCCGCGAACCGAAAGCGTTTCCAGCGGGTACCACACCTCGCAGCCGGCCGCCTCCATCCGGGGCCCGGCGACCCCGACGAAACGCGCCTGCGGCAGCCGTTCGCGCAGAGCGGCGATCAACGCTGCGGCGAGCGCGTCACCCGAGGCTTCGCCGGCGACGATGCCGATCGTCACGGCGCCAGATGGGGACGAGGCGTCGCGCATCGCTTGAAACACGCTCAGCGGATGATGCCGCGCCCGGTGTCGGCGAGGAACTCGACGAGCGGAGCAAGTGCGGGAGAAGTCTGCGCAGCGCGAACGACCTCCGCTCGGGCATCGTCGAGCGAGCGCCCCTCGCGGTAGAGGGTCTTGTACGCGCGACGGACCGCGAGAATGTCTTCGGCGGAGAAGCCGCGACGTCGCAGTCCCTCGTTGTTCGTACCGTGCGGCTTGGCGGGGTAGCCCGCCGCAGTGACGAACGGCGGGACGTCCTGCAGCACGATCGCGCCGGCGGCCAGCATCGCATGCGCGCCGATGCGGCAGAACTGGTGCACACCGGCATACGCGCCAAGCACCACCCAGTCGCCGATTTGCACGTGGCCCGCGATCTGGGCATTGTTCGAGAATGTCGTCCAGTTGCCGACGACACAATCGTGAGCGACGTGCGTGTACGCAAGGAACAGGTTGCCGTTACCGATCGCGGTGTCCGCGCGGTCCTGCGCGGTGCCGGCGTGGATCGTCACGAATTCGCGAAAGACGTTGTCATCGCCGATCGTCGTCGTCGTCGGCTCACCGCCATACTTGCGGTCCTGCGGAATCTCGCCGATCGAAGTGAACTGGAACACACGGTTGCGCGCACCGACCCGCGTGCGGCCGGTGATGACGGCGTGCGGGCCGACGACCGTCTGCGCGCCGATCGCCACCTGCGGCCCGATGATGGAGAACGGCCCGATCTCGACGTCGGCACCGAGCTCGGCTTTCGAGTCGACCAGCGCGGTCGGGTGGATCCGCGGCATCGTCTCAGTTCCGTGCAAAGTGCACGTTGGGGGAGCTCATCTCAGCCATCCTTCGCGTTGGGTTCCGGTGTGCGCATCGCCGCCATCAGATCCGCCTCGGCGACGATCTCGCCGTCGACTTTCGCGCGAACCGCGAACTTGCCGATCCCCCGTACCATGCGCTGCACTTCCGACTCGAGAACCAATTGATCGCCGGGCCGTACCTGCCGGCGGAAGCGCGCGTTGTCGATGCCGGCGAAGAAGATCAGCGATCCGTCGGCCGGCGATCGACCGGCGATCTTCCAGGCGAGGATCGATGCGATCTGGGCGAGCGCCTCGATGACGAGCACGGCCGGCATCACCGGGTACCCCGGAAAGTGTCCCTGGAAGAACGGCTCGTTCATCGTCACGTTCTTTATCCCGCGGATCGACTTGCCATCCTCCAGCGCAGTGATGCGATCGACAAGAAGGAACGGGTACCGATGCGGCAGGTACCGCATGATTTCTTCGATGTCCATGCTGCCGGTTTCCTTTGGTGTCATCGCTGCCCCTCGACGGCATCGGGCGCCGCCGCCCCGCGCGCCGCGCCCGCTTCCTTTTCCAGGCGACTCACGCGCGATTCCAGTTCCGGCAAGCGGCGAACACCCGATGCGACGCGCCGCCACTTCGCGTGCGGAAGGGCGGGAAACACCGCGGTGAAGACACCGGGAACGGTGATCGATTCGAATACCTGGGTGCCGCCCGAGACCACGGCGCCGTCGCAGATCTCGAGGTGCCCTCCGATCATCGCGGCGCCGCCGATCCGGCAGTTGCTGCCAATCCGGGTACTGCCGGCAATGCCGACGCAGCCGGCAATGGCAGTGTGCGCCCCGATCCGGCAGTTGTGTGCCACCTGGATCTGGTTGTCGAGCTTGACGTCGTTCTCGATCACCGTGTCGTCGATCGCGCCGCGGTCGACCGTCGTGTTGGCGCCGATCTCGACGTCGGCGCCGATCACCGCGCGTCCGATCTGGGGAATCTTGAGCCAGCGCCCGTTTTCCTCGGCCATGCCGAAACCGTCCGCACCGATCACCACCCCCGAATGCAGGATGCCGCGGGGTCCCACGATGCAGCGGTCGTAGATTGTCACGTTGGCATGAAGCGTCGTGTCGTCGCCGATCGAGGCGCCCGCGCCGACGACGCAACCGGCACCGATCCGTGAGCGTTCGCCGATGACTGCATCCGCGCCGATCACCGCGTTCGCACCGATCGTCGCGCTGGCGGCCA
>Ga0209048_10002016_pt1 | contig 20430 bp, 22 predicted proteins | sample FrelakmetCRP12CR_FD_187146 | JGI IMG/M metagenome (GOLD analysis project Ga0209048, IMG submission 187146) | Freshwater lake sediment microbial communities from the University of Notre Dame, USA, for methane emissions studies - CRP12 CR (SPAdes)... | ecosystem: Environmental > Aquatic >... | reverse complement strand
GGGGGAGATTTGAACTCCCGAGGCGCGAAGCGCCAGTAGCTTTCGAGGCTACCGCCTTCCCGGGCTAGACTACCTCGGCAACCGGTTCTGATATTTTTTTAATCGCTTGCTCTAATAGTTATCTGATACCTGGGGATTATCCATCATCTCTTTTCGCTGAAAAACGTGCAGGTGATATTTGGCTGGAGTTAATGGGGGATTAATCCGTACAGGTCCCAATCTTTTGTAATACATTACTTCGTGTCAGAAAAACTAAAAGAAAAACGGATGAAGGGGGATTGATCCATTCCCTTTTCGATGTTATTATTGAGTTTACCTTAAAATGCCCCGGGAGCACCGCCAGAACCTGGCGCTTTTGTCTGGGTGACCATCATATCATCGACGCGGATGAGCATGACTGCGGTCTCTGAAGCACTCTGGATAGACTGGCGCTTCGATCGCATGGGTTCGAGGACCCCTTCTGCAAGCATGTCAATAATCGTGCCATTATATACGTTCAGACCTGCATTCTTCTTACCCTTTGAATGTGCATTCTTGAGTTCGACCAGTTTGTCGATGGGGTTGTATCCCGAATTTTCTGCAAGGGCACGGGGAATTGATTCAAATGCTGCTGCGTATGCTTCAATCGCAAGCTGGACCCGTCCACCAACTGTCGACGCGTAATCACGGATTTTCATTAAGAGTTCTGTCTCGATAGCACCGCCACCGACCACATAGGTGCCGTCTTCCATTGCGTCCATGACCACACGGGTTCCGTCAACCACTGCACGTTCGAGTTCGTCAAGGAGATAGTCACTTGAGCCACGGAGCAGGATGGTGATTGATTTGGGATTTTTGCACCCGGAGATCCGGGTGATGTTGGCATCGGTATCCTCTTCAACAAGTTCTGCAGCCCCGAGATCTTTTGCGGTGAGGGCATCTGGTTTGTTTACAATGTTTGCGTGAAGTGAACGTGAGGCATATTTCATATCGCTTTCCGGCACATCTTCAACGGCATAAATTCCGTTTTTAGCCAGATAGAACTGTACCGCATCTGCAATGCCCTTCTGGCACAGGAGCACGTTTGCACCGCTTCCGATGATTGCATCGGCAAGATTTTTGAGCGTTTCGCGTTCCTGTTCAGAAAAGGCATTAATCTGATCGGCATTCGTAATCTTGATCTTTGCCTTCACCTGGGTTTTTGTGATCTCAAGCGGGGTTGAAACCATAGCGATTTTGGCTTTTTGAACCTTTTTGGGCATACCTTCGCTAATACGCTTTTTGTCAATGACAATACCGCGGATCAGTTCGGCATCGTCCATTGCCTTTCCTTTCTGTTTCTTGATCATCACGTCTTCTTCATCAACAAGGATCTTCCCATCAGTTTTTTCGGCAACTGCCATCACAGCATCAACAATAATACCGTCAAGCTTGATTTTCACCGATTCGATCGACTTACCGGTTATGGCCGTATCAACGATTTTTAACAGTGTTTTCCGGTCAGATGGGTCAACCTTGAGTGACAGGCTTTTGACGATCTCGAGTGCTTTTTCCATTCCCATCCGGTAACCTTGTGCGATCACGGTTGGATGGATACCCTGTTCGAGCATTGCTTCGGCCTGCTCCATAAGCGCGCCAACAATAACAACTGCGGTGGTTGTTCCGTCGCCGACCTCATCATCCTGAGTCCGTGCGACTTCAATCACCATTTTTGCTCCGGGGTGTTGCACAGCAATTTCCCCGAGGATGGTTGCACCATCATTCGTGATCACAATGTCCCCGGTTGATCCAACAAGCATCTTGTCCATCCCTCGTGGACCAAGGGTTGATTTGACAGCACCGGCAATTGCCTTTGCTGCCGCAATATTCGAGCGCTGGGCTTCTTTCCCGTAATTACGCTCTACATTTTCCTTTAAAATGATAATTGGCTGTCCAGATTGCATAATAGATCCTCTGATGTTGTAAAAGGTGGAATTGAACTTCTATATAAACATTCTGCGTTATGTTCAGGAAAAAAGGATAGGTTAGTCTATACGGGATATTTTAAAGAGCGAATAAACCGGAACTCCCTCAATATCCTTGACACCGCGCTTATCGAAGATCACCCAGATTGCAACCGGGATCGCGTTGTATTTCTTCAAATATTTCACCACTTCTCTCAAGGTATTACCTGAAGTTATTGTATCGTCAACAATAATGCACCGTTCTCCCTGGATAGCGGCAAAATTCCCGCTCATCGAACCCGTCGGACGTTCGGCCTGGTTCTGTTTTGAAGGGTGATAAATCGCAAGTTTTGCTGCCTCCTGTACAGCAATTATTGTTGCAAGTGGGATTCCGGAAATGGCAATGCCAACAATAACCCTTGCAGCGGGGGAGGCAACGTTTTCATCATTCTGTTCACCATAGTATCTTAGTAAGAGCATCAAAGCTGTTTCTTCAAGCAAAGGTGCCTGGCTGCTGACTGCAGTCCAGTCAATGTGAACGTCTTTTGGTGCGGCCACTCCTTTGGCCTGAGTGAGAAGCCACGTAACTGTTTCCATGGAAAGGGAGAGCTCATCTGCAATCTGACCTGGACTATGTCCTTCTGCGAGAAGCATTTTTGCCTTGCTAATCAGATCGTCAAGGGAAGACATGCAAAAAAGATTCGCCGGTATCTATTTAAGTTTTCTTTTAATAACTGAACCGCAGATGAGGCATTCCCCATCATGGTCACAATATCTTCCACAGCCACTGCATCGGTATTTCCAGTGGACCCGCTTTGCTTTGCGTTGATTGATGGGGATGGTTTGCATACCCAGGACCCCCGCAACATTCTGGAGGGCGAAATCATCGGTATATATCACCGCTTCCAGTTCGAGAGCAAGCGCAAGGAGGTCACAATCCGTATCAGAGATAACCGTAGAATCCCGGGTCTTTTTAGCAGCCAAAACTACTTTCTCCCTGCTCTCTGGACCAGGAGAAACAACATGCAATCCAGCCGCTGAAAATGTTTCGAATTTCCCTCGTGAGCGGATGTCAATCAGCTCATTACAGACTGATGGAGTCGTATAGAGTTCCCCCTTGACCGGGAAGTCCGAAAAAAAAACGCTTGAATCAAGGATTGCTTTCATAGGAAACACCTTCATGACGTTAAAATAATGGCAATATTTTTTGGTCAGCCTTTTTTTATAGATTGGGCAATCTGGTCGGCAGCAGTTACTTTACTACACCCGCGTTCGATCGTATCGCTGCAGATTACTTCGCGAATTCCTGCCGCCCTGAGGTGGACATATGCCCCCTCGGAAAGAACACCGTGAACGCATGCGGCGAATACCTCTTTTGCACCCTGTTTGTACAGTATCCCTGCAGCAGTTGCAATTGTCCCACCGGTTGAGATAATATCATCGACAATGACTATCGACCGTGACGCTGCACACAATTGTTTGGGTGTCATCTGTACCTTAACCCCACTGAGACGCGTTTTTTCGAGATGATCAAAATCCCAACCTCCTGCAGATGCAACGTGTTCAGCGAAGGTTAGAGCCCCCTCATCCGGAGCAAGGATAAGGGGATTGTCGAGATGTAATGATTTAATGTAAAAACCGACGTCACGGGCTAGCGAGATATTTCTTGCAGGTACACCAAAATAATTCAGTACCTCTTTTTCATGGATATTAACGGTAATAATCTCCCGGACCCCGTTGCTAAGCGCGTTTGCAATGGCTCGTGCACTGACAGGCTCTCCTTTTTTGAACCTCTTATCCTGCCGTGCGTAGCCCATATACGGTAAAACAAGAAGATTATCAGAGCAGTCACAGGCATCAATGATCAAGAGTAACTGGACGAGTGCATCATTATCCACCACACTTCCGACAATAATGGTTTCATCGTCCAGTTCACCGGCAACCAGGTAGAGCTCCCCATCGGGAAAACGGGAAAAAGTTACATCAACGATGGGGATTTTTAATGCCCTGGCAAGGCTGGTGGCAAGTATCTGGGATTTTTCAGTGGAGATCACTTTCATGATATACTTCCTCAACAAAGATGGTGGTGTTATTCGTTCTTCAGATTCTATTGTACTATTGTAGATATTGTATTTTTTTAAAGGCTTGAATAGATTGGGGAAATAATTGCAGGTGCAACACCCTTCCGTTGTAATAAGCTGAAAGTACTTAAACTATCATGCAACAATTCATATGAAAACTCCTAGAGTTAAAAGAGGTAAATTCCGCAATGGAAATTTCTGAGCAACCGTCACCGCAAAAAGAAGCAATAACAACCCCGGTCCAAATCCCTGAAGCAGTGCACACTGAAAGTGAAATCGCCACCTCTTCCCAGATTCAGGTACCGGAGAAGCTGATTGATCAGGTAATCGGTCAGGAACATGCGGTCGAGGTCATTAAAAAAGCGGCTATCCAGCGCCGTCATGTCATGATGATCGGAAGCCCCGGAACAGGAAAATCGATGCTGGCAAAGGCAATGGCTGAGATTTTACCCAAAGAAGAGCTCCAGGATATTCTTACGTACCCGAATTCTGACGATCCTAACAACCCGGTGATCAGGACCGTTGCAGGAGGAAGGGGCAAGCAGATCGTTGCAGCCCACAAAGCTGAGGCAAAGAAAAAAATCCAGTTCCGGAATACCCTTCTCATGCTGCTGCTCATCGGGATAATCGGGTACTCGTTCCTTACCTACCAGTGGCTCATGGGGATTATCGCCGCTGCATTTGTTTTCATGGCATTACGTTACACAACTCCCCGCGAGGAAGCGATGGTGCCCAAGCTCCTCGTTTCCAACGATACCAAAAATATAGCGCCTTTTATTGATGGCACCGGGTCTCATGCCGGTGCTCTGCTGGGTGATGTACGGCACGATCCATTCCAGAGTGGCGGGCTTGAAACCCCGGCGCATGACAGGGTCGAAGTGGGGGCAATCCACCGGGCGCATGGCGGGGTGCTCTTTATTGATGAGATCAATACACTTGACCCGCATTCACAACAGAACCTGCTCACGGCACTGCAGGAAGGAGAGTTCCCCATTACCGGGCAGAGTGAACGTTCGAGTGGAGCTATGGTCCGCACTGAACCAGTTCCCTGCAAATTCGTGATGGTTGCTGCAGGAAATCTCGATGCCATCAAGGGGATGCACCCGGCACTTCGCTCCCGTATCCGTGGGTATGGATATGAGGTATATATGGCGGAGAGTATGGAAGATAACGAAGAAAACCGCCGGAAATATATTCGCTTTATCGCACAGGAAGTGAAAAACGACGCGAAGATCCCGCACTTTGACCAGAGTGCAATCGATGAAATCATCCGTGAAGCCAAACGCCGGTCCAACCGGAAAGGACACCTGACACTGAAGCTCCGTGATATGGGCGGGCTGATCCGTGTTGCAGGAGATATTGCCCGGCAGGAAAATGCGATCCTGACAACCTCTGCACATGTGATAACGGCAAAGAAAACGGCACGGTCGATTGAGGATCAGGTTTCTGATGAAGTCACTGAGCATCTCAGGGAATACGAGATGACCATTGTTGAAGGTACCCGTGTCGGGCGCGTGAACGGTCTTGCAGTGACAGGAAATGATGCAGGCTCAGTCCTTCCCATCATGGCAGAAGTAACCCCGGCTCAAGGAGAGAGTGGCCAGATCATTGCCACAGGTGTTTCCGGAAAACGCCAGGAACCCTGGCTGAAAGATGAGGAATCGATTGCGCAGCAGTCCATAAAAAATGTCAGTGCGTTGATTAAGAAGTTCACGGGAAAAGACATCAAAAACATGGATGTTCACATTCAGTTTATCGGCACCTATGGAGCTGAAGGAGATTCTGCTTCGATAAGCATCGCCACTGCCGTTATCAGCGCAATTGAGGGAATCCCCATCAGGCAGGATATTGCCATGACCGGCTCGCTGTCTGTACGGGGTGATGTCCTTCCTGTGGGTGGAGTGACCTACAAAATTGAAGCTGCTGCCAAGGCGGGTATCAAAATTGTCCTCATTCCCCGGATGAATATCGGAGATGTTCTGATTGAAGAGCGGTACAAATCCATGGTCATGATTATACCTATGGACACCCTTGACGATGTCCTCAAGTATGCCCTTGTGCCTGAAAATGCGGCCGGATTCCTCAGCAAACTCAAAAAGATGGCACTGAGGTCAACCGCAATTGTTCCGGATCTCACGGCAATTACCCAGACGATGGCATGAATGCAATGCCAAAAATACACTATTTTGATCTGCGGCATGTAACCGGGCAGGTCACCCATATTGATATCGATAACAATGTTGTGGAATCTGCAGGCACATCATATTTCAATAAAGCCGTTATCCGGGTTCTTCACAAAACCGGCTGGGGCGTGCTCCTGATTGACAACTACAAACCCTGCCACGGCAAAAAATTTGATGCTCTCCTTGAGTCTGCCTCCAGCCTCTCCAGTATCACACAGGGAAACGTGATCCTTGGTGAGGCCCCAAACGGGATGCTTGCCGTTCCTTCAATGAAGGAGGATCCAAGGGATGTGTCCATTGAAGAGAAATCTTCCCTGCTTTCAGGAATTGAGCAGGCTGCCCGTCATCCATCTGTGGTGAACCAGAGGGCGAATTACATCGAGAAAATCGAACATGTCCAGTTTTCTGATAGTTCCGGCAATGAATTTTCCTATGAAATGTGCCGTTCCGGGTTTAATGTTCTGGCAGTTGCTTCACGGAATGGCAATGTCCAGATGGGGTACGAGCGAAAACACTCTATCCACGGGTTCAATCTCCGGCACCAGCAGGCCGAGGGAGAAAAAGCTGCAGGTATTGCAGTTACCCTTCTTGATGCAGCGATTCCCAAGGGTGGAAAAATGCGGGCGGTACTTGACCCGGAATTAGCAGGTGTCTTTGCGCACGAGGCTGTTGGTCATGCAAGTGAGGGGGATCTGATCCACGAAGGAAATTCGGTTCTTAAAGGAAAAACCGGACAAAAGATCGGAAACGATACCCTGACTATTGTTGATGATCCTGGAATCCACGAATTCGGTTTTGATCCGGTTGATGCTGAAGGCGTGGCAGTCTGCCGGACCGAAATAATAAAAAAAGGTGTAATTAACGCGTTTCTCCATAACCGCGAAACGCTTTCCTCTGTAGGGAATGGTATAGCCGGTCATGCCCGGGCAATGCCAGGAGAACCACCTCTTGTCCGGATGAGTAATACGTTTATCGAAAACGGGGATGCGGCGGAGCATGAGATCTTTGAAGAATGTAAAAACGGAATCTTTCTCAAAGGATCACGGGGTGGGCAGGTCGACCCCGGACGGGGGATATTCCAGTTTAATGCTGAGTATGGTTACCTGATAAAAAACGGGGAATGCACAAAAATGGTGAGGGATGTCTCTCTCTCCGGAGAGATCCTTACCACTCTTCATGGAATCACACTCTGCGGAAATGATAAAACCATGAGCCCGGGATATTGCGGGAAAGGCGGACAGAGTGTTCCGGTAAGTGATGGGGCACCTCACATTCTCTTAATCGATGCGGTGGTGGGTGGCAGTGGCGTGGATTGAACAATTACTCACTGAAGCGAAAAAATCGGTAGATGAAGCCGAAGTTTTTTTTGTAAAGGCAACATCAGTTTCTGCCGAGCTGAAACAAAAGAAGGTGAATCTTGCCACAACATCGGAGGAATATGGGCTGGGCATCCGGACAATCCATAAGGGAAGAATCGGATCCTCGAGCACGAATGATCCCGGACAATGGCGGGAATGCCTTTCTGCCGCAATTGCCAGTGGAAAACTTTCAACGGCACAGGAATGGAACGGCCTGCCACAACCGGCACACCTGCCAAAATCCCCGCTCTCATTTGATGCATCGATTCGCATTGAACCAAATATTGTGATAGATCTTATCGGAAAGATGCTCGAAGGTGCAGCTGAGCACCCGGCAGAAGTGACATCCGGTTCAGCCTCCCTGTCTTCTTCGACTGTAACCCTTGCAAATACCGAAGGAGTGCGATACACCGATAAGCATACTGGTGTTTCCCTCTCTCTTGAAGCGATTCACGGGCAGTCTACCGGCTACGAATTCGATCATTCAACTTATATGGAAAAAGTCGATCCCGTAGGTGTTGGGGAAAAAGCGACATTCTTTGCTGTGGAATCGGATAATGGCAAAGAGATCGCAACAGGTGAATACGATATCCTTCTATCACCACTTGCCTACGGGGACCTCCTGGGCAATGTATTTGTGCCGGCGCTGAATGGTCGGAATGTGCATGCAGGACGATCCCGTCTTGCACAATCCCAAGGAGAGTCAATCACCGATTCTCAGATCTCCATGTATGATGACCCACTAATAAAAAAGGCATCAGCGAGCATGCGTTGGGATGCTGAGGGTTCACCAACGCACCGTATCGATTTTATCAAAGAGGGAACTCTCAAAACCTTTGCATATGATCTCAAGACCGCGTATCGCTTCGGCGAGACGAGTACCGGAAGTGCAGTAAGGGGTGGTTTTGGGGGTTTACCCTCCATCGGGCATCATAATTTTATTGTAGATGGGAAACGGGGAATTGTTGATGATGAACGTGTTATCTACATCCACAACGTTGTCGGTGCCCATACGGCAAACCCGATGAGCGGTGAATTTTCCGTTGAACTTTCCAATGCATTCTGGATGGATGGAGGAGAGTTTGATATACCCCTCCGGAGTGCAATGCTATCTGGAAATGTGTTTGATATGCACCGGAATATCTCCGGATTAAGTAAAGAATCCCGGGCGATTGGATCTATGATTCTTCCTTCGGTAAAAATAAATAAACAACATATCATTGGTAAATAGACAAATGAGGAAAAATTATGAGTGACATGCTGGTTACCATTCTTCTTGTCGTGGCAGTTATCGTCGTTGTCTATCTGCTCATAAAAAATATCACGGTTCTCATTGTTAATGCCATTTTGGGCCTCACTGCACTGGTTCTCATCAATTATTTCCACGTCATGCAATGGATAGGCAAACCCGATCTCGGTTACAGCCTTGCAACAATTATTATCTCAGCGGTGGGAGGTCTTGTTGGAGTTGGCATCCTTGTTTTACTCAGTATTCTGGGAATAACGATATAATATCCAAATTTTTCTGAATGTTATTATTGCATTTTAACATGGTTTTGATTTATATCAAGTAAATTTTTTCAACTTTCCATTAATTTTGAATCTTGAAAATCGTGAGATAATTCATAGACTGGAAAATAGTGTAAGACGCAACGGGAAACTGTAGATAACTGTTTGAGCATAACGGGTTGAGATAAGGAATATTCAGGAAACTGATTCACCCACTTGCAATTGTCGGAGTTCTTTCGTCGAAAATAAAAACTTCTTCGATATTTACCCCAAAATACCGTGAAATTTTAAAAGCGAGATCGAGAGAGGGAATATATTTTTCTTTCTCTATGGCAAGAATCGTCTGCCGGTTAACGCCTATTGCCCGGGCAAGGTCTTCCTGGGTGAGATTATGCATTGCCCGGAATATTTTGATCTTATTCTTCATCTGTCTCAAAATCCCCGTATTTTTTCGCGTAGTAGATCCGAAATCCGACATACAGGAAGATCATCAGGCAAAGAAGACCCAGCTGGATATACCCCATCATTCGAGGACCAAGAAGGTCTGGAGGACGCGAACCTAAAGGTTCGCGGGGGAATGTCGGGATATGGAGTACCTGCATGACGGCTCCTATAGAAAATGCACAGAAAACTACCCAGAAAACCTGCATAGTCCGGATCGTTGCCTGTTCAGTGATTTTCACATCCCGTTCATCCTCAATGCTATCTGTAACCTTTCTCTTCGCAAGATACACTGACACAATGCCAATAATGAAAGCGATTTCAATAAGGAGCGGTATGTGAAGTTCTACGGAGTACCAGAAAATAACGAGCAGTGCAAGAGCAATGCACCCAAATATGAGAAAGAAGGAATTTTTTTTCATGTTGTCACTCTATCATGGGAATATCATACGTTGTAAAGTAGTTTTATCATAATATGTGTTCTCAACCGTGCAATTCGCTGAGACATGATACTCTTTTTGATATCTATAATCATATATGGTTTTTTGCCATTTAATTGTTACTTATGCAAGATATTTAGAAACTTTTAAATGGCAAAATGTCGTATATACATTACATTGTGTGTGCTCAACACTACACACATCTCAACAGAACAAGGAGAACGAAACACTATGAAAACACCGAGAATCTATATCGGGGCTCTTGCAGTTTTCTGTATATTTGCGCTGGTGCTTGGAACAGCCAGTTCAGCAACCATGACACAGCAGGGGACCGGTTATAATACCAAGAATGGGTCCGGGCAATTCGGACCTGAGAAGATGCTGGATAACCTCACCGCACAGGGATTTGATGTTTCAGCTATCCGTGCAGCAGTGACCTCCGGGAATTACGCGACTGCTCATACGCTAATGCAGGAATTCAGGACCGCTCACCCGGATGCACTTCCCGGCACGCGGTGAAGGAGCTGGTAAAGGTCATATAGGCTGGCAGAGGTGTGCAAAAGAATCATCAGTTACCTGATCGAACCTCTTATCGTTTCAACCCCTCAATATTTTTATTAACTAGATACAGACACCCCACGGTCTTTCGGAAATATGGTGGAATTCTCACTAAACCGGAATGGGATAAAAAGTGACCTCACAAAGAATTTCGTTAAACCAAAAGGAAGAATTATGAAAAAATTATCCATTATTATCAGTATTTTTGTACTCTTACTGCTTGCTGCTACGGCAAGTGCAGCAACTTCGACAACTACATCGGATAGTACTTCGACCACTGCACAAGATGCAGCATCGCTTGTGTACGTATCATCGGCAAAAATTGATCCAGAGGTCTTCTATCCCTATGAACAGGGAACGATTACGGTCACCCTGATGAATTCAGGAACATCCTCCATTGGGCTCTCAAACCCGGATATCCTGAGCGATAAAGTCCATATTATGAACAAGGACAGCTGGAACACGATGAGTTTTATCGGTCCGGGATCAACCATCACCTACTCGTTTCTCGTAAAGGTAGATCCCTCAGACGGGACCTATTTCCCGTTGTTTACTGTAGGTACACAAAATGCCGGGAGTATTCACTATCCTCTTATTATCAAAGTGGATTCTGCTGATATTCAGGCGAGCATCTCACAAAAACCCGATACCTTTGCCCAGTCAACAAAAGATACGGTGAATGTGAGTATTATCAATCCCCGGGCGGCAGCGATAAAAAATATTATCATAACTCCTTCTGGGGAAGGAATTGAAGTAAGTCCGTCACAGAAATATGTCAGTGTATTGAATGGACAAAGCTCTGTTGAGATTCCATTTTCTGTCACACCAAACCAGGACACTAACCTGACCTTTCATATCAGTTATCAGAACGGGGACAATGATCACTCGACTGATGTAATTTTGCCCATAGTTCTTGGGGATAATAAAAAAGCGGCTATACCAATTGTCAACAATGTTGAACTAACATCTGCAGGATCATCCTATACCCTGAAAGGGGATATCAATAATGCCGGCCTTACGGATGCGAAATCGATGGTTGTATCCGTAGGGTCACCCGCAAAGGCCGTGGAACCCTATGCACAGTACGCAATTGGTTCACTAGCAGCTGATGACTTTTCGAGTTTCGAGATAACGTTTACCACGACCGATCTGTCCTCTGTGCCTCTTGTTATCACTTGGAAGGATAAGGACGGGAACTCGTTCAGCATCACAAAAAATCTTACCCTCAGGACAAGTAGTGGGTCCTCAAGTACGGGTACGGTATCGGCCAGTTCCGGAAGTTCATCCGCCGGCGTAACTCCCACAACAACAGGAAGTTCCTCTTCAAGAACCAGTGGCGGATTCAGCGGAGGCCCTCCGGGAGGAGGAGGCATTTTCGGATTTGGGGGCAGGAGTAGCGGGGGAATCAGTTCCTTTTATCCTGTCATTGCCACAGGAATTATCATCATAGCCGGTATCGTGTTCTGGATGAAGCGGAAATGGATTGTTGCAAAACTTAAGAAACGTTGAGGGGAGGAATACCATGAATGGTACACCCCTTATCCAGTTTGCAGACGTGTCGAAAGTATACCACCTGGAAAGTGGTGACTTAACGGCACTCAACCATATCACGCTTGACATCAATGAAGGCGAATTTGTCGCGCTCATGGGACCGTCAGGTTCGGGCAAATCGACTATGATGAACCAGCTTGGTATCCTCGACATTCCCACGACTGGGGAAATCTTTATCGCCGGTAAAAATGTGGCCAAAATGACCAACCTTGAACGAACTCATATGCGCAGGGATGTGATCGGGTATGTCTTCCAGAAATTTTACTTAATCCCGCTCTTGTCGGCATACGAAAATGTGGAATATCCGCTTATCCTGAAATATAAAAAGCGGGATATCGCCGGCAGAGCGACAGCAGTACTTAGATCGGTAGGTTTTGATGAGAATATGAGTGCTCACCGGCCGAATCAACTTTCCGGTGGGCAGCAACAGAGGGTCGCAATTGCCCGGGCACTGGTCAATGACCCGAAGATCCTCCTCTGCGATGAACCCACGGGCAATCTCGACCGAAAGACGGGTTTCCAGATCATGGATATCCTCGTGGATCTGAACAAGCAAGGAAAGACGGTTATCTTAGTGACGCATGACCCGAAAATTGCTGAATACGCACACCGGACAATACAGCTTGAGGACGGGAGAGTGGTAGAATCATGAGAGATATCTTCTTCGATCTCTCGGTACGCAGCGTCAGGTTGAATTTCCTTCGTTCATTATTGGCATCAATCGGTATCGTAATCGGTGTCGTTGCCATTTCTTCGATGGGAATGCTTGGGACCAACATGCAACTGATGGTTAAAGACCAGCTTACCACGGGCATCAATATCATCACTATTACTCCTGATGTTGTGAGGGCAGAACCAGGGTCATCAGTGAGTTCTGTCAGCGGAATAACTGATATTCAACTCAGGGAGATACGGGATGCCGCCGGGGTAAATGAAGTTATACCGATTGACCGGACTAATACCCAGTTTTCGATAGGCTCCAATGACGGCAGAGGCTCGATATATGGTCTCGATCCGGCAGATATTAAAAATATCATGAACATCTCTGAAGGATCAACTCTTCGCGGGGAGAGCGATGCTATAGTAGGCGCCACCATCGCAAGCAGGTTTGACGTAAAGATTGGGACCCGGATCAAGATCGGAGAACCAAATATAAGTGTGACAAGGCCGGTAATCCGGGTTGTCGGTATTCTGCCGGCAGCTGGATTATCCACTTCGAATGGCATTAATTCGGATAACGCCATTATCGTGTCCGATACCTGGTATACAGGACAGTTCGGTGGGGGCAATGTATACGATCAGGTAAATGTGTATTTAAAGGATGTCGGTACATTGACCGAGGTTGAAGATGCCATTGACAAAAAAGTCAATCGTAATAAGGATGTTGTCCGAATCTCCGATTCCAGTTCAAGGATAACCAGTATCTCTTCCACACTTAGCTCCCTGACGATGTTCATCTTAGCGATTGGCAGCATATCGCTTCTTGTCGCTGCTACCAGTATATTTAATGTGATGATGATGTCTGTCAGTGAACGGGTTCAGGAGATTGGAATTTTACTCTCTATTGGTACGGAAAAGGGTGAGATACGCCGGATGTTCCTGTACGAAGCGCTCATCCTCGGGATTATTGGTGCTGGTATCGGGGGAATCATGAGTATTATCATAGGTTATTCCGTCGTAAGTGCCATGATCGGGAATACTGCATATTTCTTCCTGCCCGAAAGCATTGTGTACATCCCCGCCGGGATGATCATAGGTATGATCGTCTGTATTGTTTCCGGGCTTTATCCGGCGTGGCGGGCATCAAACATGGACCCGATTGATGCACTGAGAAGTGAATGAACATAGGGTCGGCAAATTATGAAAGGGGAATCAATTCCCTTTTTGATAACCTGACATTTTTTCTTTTCATGAATGACAGTTAAGGATTCGATTAACAAAGGGCTGGCAGCTCACTCAAGTACACCTGATTTTTCCAGTAACCAATGCCAGAAACCATTTTTTAACAAGAAAAAAATTTATTTCCTGACGGCCCCGGCAATGGCACCGCCAAGGAAGGCGATAATAGCAAGATACAAGGTAATAACAATATACAGGAAAAATCCGGTTCCAACAGCGGGAATGTAGCCGGCAACAGGATGTGAAACCAGCCTTGCAAATACGACAATGGATACAACAATTGCTGCCAGAATCCCGGCAACTAATCCTGCCTTCCCGGCATTCAGTGGATCCCCTTTGGAAATGTACCCGGCGACAAATCCTCCTATCAAGGGGCCCATGAAGGGGACGATTAGATCGATGATGATGATAATGACAGCACCGATTCCTGCTCCCATCCAGAAGTTCTTGTTTGTTTCATCCATGTGCATTTTCACCAGAACAGACATATGATAATTTTTGATATAAAGATAGAGGGTTATCTGGGGAAATTTGGTTTGGTCCTGCCGGGCAAGTAAGTGAACAACCCTGCATGAGATAGGATTAAATAATGCCGCACAGATTTCGTATTGAGGTGACCTGAATATGTGTACTGTTGGTGGACCCGTAGATATTGATCTCCCCCCGGAGCGGGTACAGGGGAAAGATTACCGCTGCAAAGAATGTGGTGAGCAATTCAAAGGTGTCGGCAAGAAACCCATCTGTCCCAGCTGCCAGTCTGATGATGTGGCACTGGCATGATCCACACTCTCGATGATGAGTCCCTGCTCATTAAGGGAAAAAAATCTTTTTTACTTGTTGCCCTCGTGAAGAACAATTTTGGTCTTTGTATAGAAACAGCTCACGACGAGTATGTTCAGGGTATTGAAGCAGGTGACCTTGTCGTGGTCTCCGCTCCTGAAGGCGGGGCCATTGAACCAGCCCTGATGCTCATTGATCTGGTGCGGACCTTCCATGTCCCGCTACTGGTATTACCCCGTGATCATCCCGGTTCAAAACGGATCTCCTATGTTGTTTCTGTCGGCCCTGAAATTTTTACCAGCTGCTCAATCCGGAGAGGTACACATCCGGAACAGCACTTGATCTGTTCGAGTGATGAACTTTCAGGAATCAGCCTGAAGAGAATTGAGCATGGAGTTGATGTTTCCCCTCTTCCTGATAGTATAATCCCCCGGAAAATAAAATACGAAATTAAAACTGATTTTTCCTGAATTGCACAATTTTTTAAAGATTTTTATCTGCGGAATCAATTTTTTGATTGTAAATAACAATACATATATGGTTTTTTTTACCAATTATTGTACTGCCGTGAGAGGAGGATTGGATGAAGACTGAGGTCCTACGAGACATTAAAAAAACTGAAGAGGAGTATCAAAAAACAATCACTACGGCTCAGGAAGAGAAGAAGCACAGGCATTCTCAGGCTGAGCTCGAAGCTGATAATCTTGTTACAAAAGCGCAAAGTAATGCTGAACAATACAAAAAGCTAAAACTGGAAGAAGCACGGCACCAGGCGGCATTAAAGCATGCCGAAATCATAAAAAGTGGCAATCAAAGAGCAGCGGCAATCAGGGAAAAGGGTTCAAAGAACCTTCCAAAAGCAGTGCAACTGCTCGTATCGCGGTTCAAGGAGCAGCTGCATGTTAACGCCTGAACAGATGAGCAGGCTGCTGATTGTTGCATCAAAGGATCGGATGACTCCAGTTATTACGGAGCTCTATCGCCATAACCTGTTTCATATTGAAGACTATGTTGAATCAGGAGCGAAGGGCTATGAAGGTTTTAAGATAGGCACACCTCTTTCCGGGGCAACCGAAGCATCGGGGGATCTTGTTAAGATACGTGCGATTCAGAATACCTTCTCAATCCGTAGCGATGATTTTGAGGTGAAGGAGCGACAAAAACAGTCAGGTCTTCAGGGCCAGATTGAACGCGAACTACCCGCAATTGAGCAAGAGGTTGAAGGACTCACCGTAAAACGTTCGAAACTCGAAACGAAAGTAAAAGAGTACGAACAGAAGATTACTGAACTCACTCCCTTTATTGGCATTCCCGGAGATCTCGATCTCTATCGTGGATATTTGAGATTTGCCGTTTTTGCCGGATATGTCGCGCATGAGATATCGCTCTCTGTTCCGAATGAAATGTTCGTTGTAAAAGGGAAGGGGAAAAATTTTATTATCGTGGTTGCTCCCGTTGAACACCGGAATGTGGTAGAAGGAGCGTTGCAGGAGGCAGGTTACCAGGCAGTCCCGATCCCTGATGAGAGTGGTGATCCCAAGGAACGGATTTCCTTTTATTCCTCGAAAATCGCACTTTTCAAAAAGGAGATTGAGGAGATCAACAAGAAACTGGATGAGATAAAGGTGAAACATGCCAGTTTCTTAGTTGCATGCGAGGAGCTCTTAAAAATCCAGGTTGCACAAACCGAGGTGCCTTTGCGGTTTGCAACGACAAGTGAAGCTTTTGTTGCAGAAGGCTGGGTACCTTCGGGAAGTGTTGAGACTATACGTCAGGGGCTAGTAAAAGCCACCGGGGGGAAGATCTATGTCACTGAGCTTGCTATCGGCGAACATGATATAGTACCGGTTGAGTACAACAACCCGTCATTTTCAAAGCCATCCCAGCTGCTCTTAGACACATACTCACGACCAAAGTATACCGAACTTGATCCGACGATTATGATTTCCATTGTGTTCCCCATTTTCTTTGGTCTTATCCTCGGGGATGTGGGATACGGTATACTGTTGCTGATCCTGTGTCTCGGGTTAAGGAAATTCGTAAAAGGCGAGGAAGGTCGGCAGCTCCTGGTGGTTCTTAGAAATGCGAGTATCGCCAGCATCTTTTTTGGTGTTTTTTATTCTGAATTTCTGGGATTCCCCTGCCCGTGGGCGTATGTTTTACCATCGCGGCATCTCAACATAGGAGGTGAAGGGGGGCATGGTCCCAATATCCCGGGCCTGATGATGGTAGCAATCTGGATTGGTATCATTCACATCACGCTAGGCAGAGTCCTGGGGATAGTGAATCATGCACGCCAGGATCATGGTGATCACCGGATCAAGGCAGTATTGGCAAATGCCGGCTGGATTCTGGTTATGTGGGGTATCCTTGTGATGATCTGGTCGATAGTCCAGTTGCCCTATATGCCTGACTTTACTACATTACCCCCGGTTGTCATGAACCTGAACGCGACAGCAATTGTTGGCGCATTGATGCTGGTTATTGGTGCTTTATTCATTGCACGGGATTCCGGGCTTGAGCTTGTTGAACTTCCAACGATTATCAGCCATACACTCTCGTATTCACGTTTGGTTGCGGTTGGTCTCTCTTCAGTAGCCATCGCAATGGTAGTGAATTATATTGCTATCGGGATGCTTATTGAGCCCCAGCTCAAGAACATCACCCTTGTTGGCGTGATATTCATTATATTAGGAGTTATCGTCTTTTTAGGCGGTCATCTGATGAATATGGTGCTGGGTATCCTCGGAGGAAGTCTGCATTCCATCAGGTTGCATTATGTTGAATTCTTCACCAAATTCTATAAAGGTGGAGGCAGGAAGTACAGTCCGTTTGGACTAACAAGAAGATTTACGGAGGATTTATAATGGCAGCAGAAGTTGTAGCAGCAATTACAGATATTGAATTGATGAAAGCATCGCAGATTGGAATGAAAGCAATCGCCGGAGCTCTTGCGGTTGGATTAACAGGAATAGGCGCGGCTATAGCCGAAATGGCGATTGGCTCTGCAGCGGTTGGAGCAACTGCTGAAAACAAAGACGTTTTCGGGCTTGTCCTGTTACTTACCGTCATTCCGGAAACAATCGTCATTTTCGGGCTTGTTGTGGCATTATTACTCATATTCTAAGTTCCGGAGCAGACAATGGGACTGGAAGCCGTTGTTGAAGAAATCAGGGAAAAAGGCAAAAAAGAAGCAGAAAAGATACGAGCAGAGTCTCAGCAGGAAACAGACAGGATCCTGGCAGCAGCCGGCAAGCGATCCGGAGATATCAAGCTTGCGGCAGAAGCAGAATCAGTAAAGCAGACAGCTCATATCCTTGATCAGGAAGTTTCTGCGGCAAACCTGCTTGTCAAACGGGAGCTCTTGAACACGCAAAAGGCACTCCTGGATAAGGTCTACGAAAACGTCCTGACTGAGATTGCCGCTCTCCCTGAAAGCTTCCATCGCGAAGCCATCAAAAAACTCCTCTCCGAGGCAAAAAAGGAGATCTCAAAGGGAAAAATTACTTGCAACACCCGGGATGTGGCAGCTGTCAAGGCTGTTATATCCGAGAATCCTGAATTTGCCGGGTTCAAGGTCGGGGCTCCTGTCAATATCGATGGGGGGATCCTTTTAGAAGGGGAGGGTGGAGAATTGCAGATTGATTACAGTTACCGCACATTCCTTGCAAAGGTGTGGGAGTCCGGGTTGAAAGATGCATCTGACATCCTGTTTGGTTAGGGAGGTTTCCTGATGGTTGCTGTAAAAAGTGTCTTTGCACCCTACATCTACGTCTGCACAAGGATGAGGGTGAGAAAAGCAAAGCTCATACCACGGGAGGAATACATGCGGATGCTCAATATGAGTCTCCCCGAAATCACCCGAATTATCCAGGAAACCCAGTACAAACAGGAGATCGATGAGCTCAGTACAGTCTTTGGTGGAATCGATCTCATCGAAATTGCCTTAACCTGGAACCTGGCAAAAGAGTACCAGAAGATCCTCGAGATCACTCCGGGGAATCTAAAACAGTTCACCCAATCTTATCTCCGTCGCTGGGATATCCAGAATGTTCTCACCATCCTGCGTGGCAGGATGCAGGGTGAGAAGACAGGGAAGATCAAGGAGATTTTAGTCCCTGCCGGCAGTCTCGACCGTGTCATGCTTGACCGTCTTTTAGCAGAAGACAGTCCAGAAAAGATTATCGAAGTTCTCAAGGGGAACCGGATATATACGGTACTTTCCCGAGAATACCCGGCCACCAAGGAGAGCGGTTCATTCTCCCGGATGGAAAATGAGCTTTTCAAACAGTTCTTTGCAGAGATTATTACCGAAGCCGAAAGTGGGATCAAAGGAGGAAAACAGTTCCTCGATTTCATAAGGTTTGACATCGACATCCGGAATATCAAGACTCTTTTCCGGTTGCGTGCAGATACCTTTGAGGAAGACGCTCGCGATATGTATATTGCCGGGGGCGTTCTTTCAGCGGCGGAATTTGCAAACCTGAATACTATCAAAGATCAGGCTGAGTTTATTGATCTGCTCAAAACAAAGATCCGCAATAATCTCTTAATTTCACTCCTTGATGAGCTGAAAAGTGAGAAAGCGATTCGTGATGTTGAGACAAGGCTGACCCGTGTACAACTGGAACAGATGGAGAGGATATCAAAACGCAATCCTTTCTCGATCCATCCAATCCTTGTTTACCTAGAAAAGAAAAAGTACGAAGTATTTAACCTGCGAGCGCTTGCCAGAGGAAAGGAATCAAAACTATCGTCTGAAAGAATAGCAGAATATCTGGTGGTATAAATGGAGATTGCAGTTATTGGCAACAGTGAATTTATTCTCGGGTTTCGTCTGGCGGGCATTCGTAAAACGTATGCAGCAGAGAACGACGAAAAACGCAACGAATATATCACCAGCGTGCTGCAGGACGGGCAGGTTGGCATTCTTGTCCTCAACAGCAGCGATATGGAAAAAATTCCCCGCAGGCTTCGCGCCACCCTGGAAAATTCCGTCAGGCCGACCGTGATCGCAATCGGTGCTGAGGAAGGGGGATTGACCATGAGAGAGAGAATCAAGAGATCGGTGGGTGTTGATCTGTGGAAGTAAAAACAAAAAAAGCAAAAGAGGCAAAACAAGGGGTTCTCAAAAGAATCGCCGGCCCTGTCGTTACGGCAGTCAATCTTGACGCCCACATGTATGATGTGGTGAAGGTCGGCAAAGAAGCACTGATGGGAGAAGTCATCAAGATCCAGGGAGATAACGTCATTATCCAGGTCTACGAGGATACATCCGGTATCAGACCTGGCGAAGTTGTTGAAAACACCGGACTTTCGCTGGCTGTGGAACTTGGTCCCGGCCTTCTGACAAGTATTTACGATGGAATCCAGCGCCCTCTTGCCGTCCTTGTGGACAAGATGGGCAACTTCATTGAACGTGGTGTTACCGCACCCGGGCTCTCCCATGATAAAAAGTGGATCTTCAAACCGCTCGTAAAAGCTGGCGACAAGATAGAACCAGGTGCGATTCTCGGCGAAGTTCAGGAAACCAACATTGTCCATAAGGTCATGTTGCCCCCGAATGTCAAACCGGGCGTTGTCAAAGTGATCAAAAGCGGAGATTTCACCGTTGATGAGATAATCTGCGTTCTTGAGGATGGTCGGGAGTACCCGATGATCCAGCGCTGGCCGGTCCGTGTACCACGACCGGTAAAAGAGAAGATGAA
>Ga0209048_10002015_pt1 | contig 20435 bp, 18 predicted proteins | sample FrelakmetCRP12CR_FD_187146 | JGI IMG/M metagenome (GOLD analysis project Ga0209048, IMG submission 187146) | Freshwater lake sediment microbial communities from the University of Notre Dame, USA, for methane emissions studies - CRP12 CR (SPAdes)... | ecosystem: Environmental > Aquatic >... | reverse complement strand
CTGGCGGATAGAGTGCCTTTCTCAAGAGCCAAAGTGGTACAGGCCCTTTTGCGAATCCTGCCACGAAGGCAACGAATGGGTTGTTGAAGTAGTCGCTCATTTCAGTAGCTGATGCAGTCAGTACTACTTTAACGCCCGTGTAGGTCGCCATCTCTTCTTCCCTTTGACGCAAGTGCGAAATGACATGATTGATTGCCTTATTAAAAACTATTGTTGAGCGAGCGAGAAAAAAGGTTTAATCATCAAACGTGGACGACTGCAAAGGTTCTAAATAGTTGCTTGGAAAAGACAATATGAGGAGGCGACAGATGTTGAAGCTGCTGCTTGACGAGATGTATGCAGGTTTGAAGGAATATTTTGAGACTCTGGGCTGGGAAGTGTTGACTGCCCAAGAAGCGGGATTGCAAGGAGCGAAAGACAAGGATGTCGTTGACTATGCTAGGAGCAATAGCATGCTACTGGTCACGCAGGATCAGAAGCCAGCTGAGCTGGCTGAGTTGACAGGAGTAAAATACGTTTTGATATCTAACGTGATGATAGCTAAGATAGCGGATGACAAAATAAGAGAGAAGTATCCGAGCATGAAGAAAGAGTGACGAGCAGCATCTGTTTCTCGTGGGCATGCAAAGGCTTATCCTTCAAAACCCTGATCTCTGATTGTGAGTCAGGATGTCTACAGTTGAGGTTACAGTAAAAAGCCAAAAGGGCAAATGCGTTTTCGGCCACAAGGTCGGTGACAAGATCATTTTCGACGGCAAATCCGTGAAAGGCAATACCTGCTACAGTGCTCTAATGGTTCTGCTTCCAAAGGTCTACGCAATGCGCTATGGCGTGGAGTTCCCGTGGAGCAAAGACAAAGACGTCATATTCAATGCGTGTCCAGACGCAGACAACCCTGTCGTGTTCGAAATACGACGAATCAGAAAATGACTGTCGCCAAGACTTCAAAATAGGGTCTTCTGTTTCCGGGCTGATTCAAGGTTTGACACTCTTACCCCTATGAGGCGTATTTTTCTTTCCGGTTTCAGATAGTGCCACATCAGTTCTCTTGCGGTTTCCGTTAAGTCGCGTAGCTGGCTTGACATTAGTGGCAAAGTCTTGCAGTGAGTGTGTGTTTCGAAATTCTCATATCGCACCTTGATCGTCACTGTCTTAAAGTAGAGATTCTGGTTAACTGTGTCCTTATGAACTTCTTCCGAGAGCTTATCTAGCGTTGTCAAGACAAGTTGTTGGTCCGATGTATCTTCTTCGAATGTTACCTCGCGGCTTATGGATTTTGTTTCACCTCTCTCTTGCACTTCACTCCTGTCTATTCCATTCGCCATCAGGTAGAGCTGGTGTCCTGCAACTCCAAAGCTCTCCGCAAGAACAGATGGGTCATAGCGTGCAAGGTCACCGATTGTTTTGATCTCCATTTCAGCGAGTTTCTGTTCGGTTTTGCGTCCAACCCAAAGAAGTTTGCGTACAGGTAACGGAGCTAGAAAGCTTTTTGCCTCTTCCTCCTTAACTGTCGTCAGGCCATTGGGTTTCTGATAGTCGCTCGCTATTTTGGCGACAAGCTTGTTCGGTCCAATGCCTATAGAGCATGTGAGCCTCTCTTTCTCGTAAATCTCCTCTTTTATCCGCTTGGCCAAGACCTCAGCATCTGCAAAATCCTTCGCTTTAGAAGTAACATCAAGGAAAGCTTCATCTATCCCCCATTGTTCGAACTTGTCTACATACTTTCGAGCGATGCTCATAATCTCGTTTGAAACTTTGGCGTAAAGAGCAAAGTTGGGTCGAAGATAGACGGCTTCGGGGCAAAGTCTCCAAGCTCTGCTGATCGGCATTCCAGACCTGATGTTGAGTTTTCTGGCTTCATAGTTGCAGGTGTGAACCACTCCTCTTCCCTTTCCTTCCTTTGGGTCAGCCCCAGCTATGACCGGCTTTCCTTTGAGGGCAGGTTGTTCTCTTTCCTCGACAGCCGTGTAGAAGTGGTCCATGTCCAAGTGGAAGATTATTCTCCTCCTGTCACTCATGATGTTTCTTCCCCGATTGCCAAGATTCGACGACTACAATATTGATCTGTTTGTTTTGTGAGATACGCACACGACTTTGCGGTTGTTGGATTCCTCTTAAGGATTTCACGTTCATAAGCCTTAATGCCCTCTTGACCCAGATATTTTGGACTATCGTTGGAGGAGAATTCGTGGCCGACAGGATTTCAAGAGAAATTGCCGAGCAAATGGCTGCTGACGTCGTGAAGAGAAAGAAGAACATCGAGAGAGTTGACGTTGTTACTGTGGATGAGAATGGTGATGAATGGGTAGTGAGAGGCACTTGCCCCATAGATTTGGAAGGACACCCTTGGACCGAACAGTTTGAGGTCGTGTTGAGTTCTAAGGGAAAGGTCAAGTCTGTGGACGTTAGCTTGCTTTAAACCAAGTCCAAGGTAAACCTAATTCATCCAAACGGCAATTAGGCTGTCTCTGCCAGAGTGACTTTAAAGGTTATATCGTAGCATGTGCTAGTAGCTTTTCGGGAGTGGATCTGTCTGTTCGGAAAGATCCTTGTTCCACTGGATGGTTCTGAGCATTCAATTAAGGCCTTAGAGAAAGCAGTCCAAATAGCCAAAAAGTTCGAGGCAAAGCTAACGTTGATGCACGTTTATTCTGTTTCTGTACAGCCTATTCTGTTGCCTGAGCCAACCACCCTAGGCGCCTCTCCAGCTCCATTATTGACGGCGGCTGAGATTTCCAAGGTCGCCGAGATAGCACGCAATGTTGGAAAACGCATCCTTGATGATGGAGAACAGAGAGCCAAGTCTGAAAGGGTTCAGGTCGAGAAGATGCTGGTTGAGGGACACGCGGTTCAAGAGATCGTACGTATGGCGAAAGAAGGCAATTATGATTTAATCGTCATAGGCGCGAGAGGACTAAGCAAGATCAGAGAGATCCTTTTGGGAAGCGTGAGCGACGGCGTAATTCACCATTCCACATGCCCAATTCTGCTGGTCAAATAGACTAACCACTATTCTCAATTCAACGCTAAAGTTATTATGAAGAAGATTCAGTGTTAGTCAACAGCGAGGAAGCCCGGTGGTGCAGTGGTCAAACATAGTGGGCTCTGGACCCACCGACGAGAGTTCGAATCTCTCCCGGGCTACCATTCCCATGTTGTAATTTATACCGTTTTAGGTGGTGGCACAGGCGTTTCTGTCAGTTCTTGTTTGAGCTTCTGCTTCAATGCTTTCAGCAGTGAGTCTATTTGACTTTCGTCTCTGTCCGCCGTTATTACTGTTCTGTGTGGCATTGACAACGCTTCCTTTGTCAAGATTTCCTCAGGGTTCAAGCCTAAGGCTCTTACCATTTCCTTCAGAGTTTCCATTCTGCTAGGCTTCGTCTTGGACTTTACACATAAGCCCGAAGCGGCATAGACGCCTCTTAGGAATTCTATACCTTTCATCTGTATGTCATGATACGTGCTTATGGTGTGGCCCATCATATACTCGATGTAGTCGCGGTCTACTCCAAGCGATGCCATTTGGGTTCGGAAGAATTTTCGTACGAGTTGAGTGAGTCTGTGAAACTGTTATATGTGCTGATGTTTAGCTTGTGTTTTGCATATGGAGAACTGAATAGTATGGGCGAGCAAAAGACGATCAGCAAGTTTCCTATTCAATCTCTGCTTTCAGCCAGACTGCTGCTCTCGCCTCAGTTGGCAAGGGGCAGAGTCTACTTTATGAGTGACATGAGCGGAGTCATGAGTCTGTATGCTATGGACCAGAATGGAAGTATTCCTGAACCCTTGCTTCCTGCGGGTCTGGCTTTACAGAATCCGCATCTCATGGCTGGCCACAACTTCTACGTCCTGCCGAAACTTGGCAAAGTTCTGGTAATGATTGATGAAAATGGAAATGAGAATTATCAACCCTGCTTTGTTCCGCTGACTGGAGGAATTCCGGAGCCAATCTTCGGGGACAAATACAAGAGTGAGCAAATTGCATGCCTGCACTGTGACGTTGACGAGAATATCGCGTATTTCTTGAGGGATGATCGGAAGACCCCGAACATTGAAGGCTTGAGAGTTGATCTGGCTACGTTGGTGGTCACTTCACTGGGCAAGAGCCTGTACGGTAATGCTTTCAACGGCGTCGACAAAAACCATTCCATCGTAATCTTGGCTGATGGCTACACGGCTGCGGACACGATTCTGTATATTTGGCGAAAAGGCTCAGCAGAAAGACAGCTTCTTTATGGAATTCCAATAGAGAAGAGAACAAGCGATCAGCCCATCAAACTGTCTGGGTTCGGAACCTGTAATTTCACACCTGACAGTAAGGGATTACTCTTCAAGTCAAATCTATTCAGTGATGCTGGAACCGTGTGCTATTTCCCCCTTGACACCCCGGAGAATGTTGTTGAAGTTTCCGTTTCCGGGCTCAAACACAAAGGGACTGGTGAACTTGTTGACCTCAAAACCGTGAAGCATGACCACTATCTGTTGGAGTACAACATTGATGGATGCAGCTGGTTGTACGAGTGCAGGTATCACGATGACAGTGTTTCGAAACGACTTGATGTTATGAGAGCATTGTGCGGTTTGCCGCCGCTGACTGATGGTGTCCTGATGGGATATGAGGCAGAAACTGAAGGAGGGGCGACCAATCTCAAGGTTGGTTATGTTCTCTCTTTCGCAAAGGCGAATACCCCGGCTCAGCTTTACCTGTACTCATCCGCTAACCAGTCAGAAGTTCCGAAAGTCTTGTCTCAAGAGCGCGTTCTGGGCATTGATCCTAAATTCCTGTCACCTGGAGAAGATGCAAGTTTTACAAGCTTTGACGGATTGAGAGTCTCCGCACGGCTGTATCTACCGTCGGAGCATCTGGGATTCCCAGGCTCAAGACCACTGGTGCTATACGTTCACGGCGGACCGCAGAGTCAAGAGCGCCCTGATTTCACCTGGTTTTCCATGCCACTCATACAGTTCTTGGCCTTGAATGGTTTTGCCGTATTTGTACCCAACGTGCGAGGCAGCAGCGGCTATGGCCTGCAATACATGAAGCAGGTGGATCACGATTGGGGCGGCAAGGATGTGCTTGACCACATTGAGGGGTTGAAGATGCTAGAGAAGGATCCGCGGATCGACTCATCAAGGAGGGCGGTCATTGGAAGGTCTTATGGCGGATACATGACTTTGACATTGGTTTCAAGATACCCAGACCTGTGGAAAGCTGCATGCGACATGTTCGGCCCGTACGATTTGATTTCGTTCATACACAGGCTCCCCGAGAGCTGGCAAACTTACTTTTTCCTATCAATGGGCCATCCTGAAAAGGACAAGGATTTCCTTGTGGAACGCTCACCAAAGACTTATTTCAAGAATGTCAAGTGTCCAATGCTGATCCTCCAAGGAAGAAACGATCCCAGAGTAATCGAGGCAGAATCAAAAGATGTCGCTGACAGCCTCAGAGCAAACGGAGTCGAAACGGAGTTTCTAGTATTTGAAGACGAAGGGCACGACGTTATGAAGTTCAAGAATAAAATCGTCTGCTACACAAAAATCACTGACTTCTTCAGGAAACACCTCAGCCCATAGAGAAAACACAAGAAAGTCCAATGCAGAATCATTCAGGCATTTCGCGATCGGTAGTCTTGCCTATTTATAGGTCATATGAAACTTCAGGCGGTTATCCTAACAACAGTTATCGAAGCATGTTGACTAAATTGGAGTTCAGAGATCAGTCTTCTTGGGCTCTTGCATAAACAGAACTGAATACTGAGGTACGGATTATACTCATAGGCTTTCAACGTGTAAATGATTTATCTCGGCTTTTCGTCATGCGCGTTCTCAGTCTTGAAACCCGCCAGATGAGACCCACAAGAACCCCAGAAAAAGAGGGAGATCCGCGATTTGCCACAAGACTAGAAAAGTCGGAATTGTCGTCTAAGTAACGGTTTCTTCTGGACTACCATTGTCTAGGCAGCAATTCACACTTTTTGGCTGAAAATCTCGCAAAAAACTACCCTCCCCCTAGGCCTTGTCGATCCTTCGAGTCAAATGCTACAACCGATTGCTTTCCCTCTGATCTTCAATGCACTCATCACTTGCCCACGCGTTTGTCTCAGGTGTGGCTCGAGTCAACCAGCTCCAGTTTTTGCCTGCGGCTCATCGTCTTGACACTTCTCTCTCTCCTCATGGCTTCGGCTCTAGAATTGAATCTCTCAGTGTACACAAGCTTCTTTGGTTTATGCATTCTTGTATATCGAGCACCTCTGCCATTGAAGTGAAGCCTCAACCGTGAATCCACGTTCTTGGTATACCCAGTGTAGAAACTGCCGTCCTCGCACAAGATGATGTAAACGTGATAGGGCATTCTTCATCAATGCTCCAGTAGATGGCTCACAACAGGATTGTTTCAATTGTCAGGCATGCACGTTAAAGCTTTTAGGCTACGCCAAGTCAGAGCGAATTATGGAACCAGCTAAATCTGACTGAATGATCTGAATGCCCTGTTCTTATCGATGAAGCATGTATTTCTTCCACATATGGTCGAGAGACGTCTTCGTACACAGGCCATTCACAGAGCTATTCTGAATTTGCACTGTCGGTCTCCTTTAATGATGGATTCTTCTATTACTACTTCAACCGGTTTTCCCGTGGCTCCTTCGAACAATGCTTTAGCCCAACCCCGAGAGCAATTGCAGTACGTAGCTGACAGCTTTCCTTTTGGAATCTTGTTGACTTGCGAGCAGTAGCATTTGCGATGAATAATGTAGACCTTGTCTCCTTCTCTATGAAGATGCTTGTACACTTGCCTTTTTAGGCAATCGGGGAACTTGAAAGGAAGAAGCTTCAGCCTATTCTTCCCTCTTCTTGAGCTCATGAACTTTTATCAGTGTTAGAATAAACGAAGGAACAATGAAAACTATTGCAAGATAGAAAGGCGTCTGAGGAGAGACGTGATCGTATAGCACGCCCCCTATTAAGCTGCCAAATGCCATGACTATGTCACCGACAAAACTTGAGAAACCGTTGACTTTTCCACGATGTTCCTTCGGAGTCAAATCTGTCTGCAAAGCGCTCGAAGCAGTATTCATCAAGACTTGACCGAAACCAATCAGCGCTAATGAAACGAAAAGCCTTGGAACATCTCCATTCAAGAAAAGCCATAACGCAAGACCAAAACACCAGTAAGCCGCCAGAAGGGGTATCTTTCTGTTCGTCTTGTCCACTATCTTTCCAATCGGAATCGACAGAGCTATCATAGTTATGGGCAAAACTGTCAATATGAGAGGCCACACGGCTTTATCTATGAGAAGCACTTGAACCGCGTATACCACAAGATACACCTGCACTGCAGAAACGCCGAACATCATGATCGTGTTCGAAAGAAACAGGTGGAGCATTGAGCGAGGAACCTTACTCCAGACACTGAAACTCTCTTTCAAAGCAGTTGGATAGGAGCGAAGAACCTCCATTATGGTGGGCTTCTGAACGTTGATGAACGTCTCTTTTAACCGAAGTCTCATAAGGGCCGCAACCAAGAACAAGCCAACTACGACGCCATAGGCTATTCTCATCCCTTGAACCAAGCCAAACTGTTTGTAGAACAACGCCGCTACGAGGGGTCCAGGAGTAGTGGAAGTGCTCGTTATCAACATGATAATGCTGAAACCCATTCCTCTGTTTTCAGGAGACAGTGAGTCTGCAACGATCGCCATCAGCGCAGGCTGATATATCGAGTTGAACAGGTTCATCAGCACTACTCCGATGAGTATCAGATGCCATGAAGGGGCTATGGCGTAGAGAATGAACGAAAGTGCCACACCGAAAGTCATGGAAGAAACAAGCCATTTCCTGCCAAACTTGTCAGCTAAGTAGCCGCCTGGAAACTGCATGGACGCTAGAGCTATGAAACCTGAAAGCGCAATCAACCCCAGAATTGTCTCCGTCGCTCCCAGCTGAAGAACATAAAGCGCATAGTAAGTTCCAGGAAGTTCAGAGGCGAAATCGATCAAAATCCAGCTGGTTAGTATGATTGCATAGTTGCCCTTCACGAAAGAGAACTCGCGCCTCAGACTTTCCATTATATTCAATCGTATCCTTCCTTGACAGGTACTAGCTTGGATATTGACTTTTTAAAAGGCAACTCACATCACGCAGTCACCAATAGTGACTAGTAACCGTTACAGTAGTACAATGAAGCCAAAACATCCTTCGAAAAAGATAAGAACTCGTCTGAAAAGACAAGCGAGTAAACATTTTAAGATGGTGCGAACTAATGAGCTTGCCATCGATGCCGGGATGGCAGAGTGGATAATGCGCAGGCCTTGAGAGCCTGTGGACCCTCCGGGTCCGCATGGGTTCAAATCCCATTCCCGGCGCCAAGATACTCTAGCTTCGCGATCATGGAAAAAACAAAGCTCACCTTACCGATATACGACGTTGACTTTTTACTTGTACGATTGCCTACTGATCGTAGGCCAAAATGAAAAAGAAAAGGAGACCGTGCTGTTTACTTCTTGAGGTAAGCCCAACCTAGTAGTATCAAACCGATCAAGCCGATTACTCCGAATAGACCGTAGACGTACAAATGCCTTCCCATCGTCTGGGTGAAGTCGTAGATGTTAAAGAGTTGGAGTCCGCCAAGTATCAATGCAATGATAATCAGCACTCCGCCTATGGCCATCCCAGTTGTCTTGCTATTCAAATCATATCGCACCTCCTAGCAGAATCTGTTAATAGACAACAAGGCGTTCGAAAGAGTATTTAATGTCTTCGATGATTGGCGTCGTCAGTTGCACTCAAACTTTAAGCAATGAGGTTTTGAATGCAAGGCTTTGAGAAGAAGGCATCAGATTCTTGCGATGTCTTTATTTCTAGCTCACAAGCATTGGTTGGATTTGAGGTATTTGTCGAAGTTGGTTTCCAAGAATGGACGCATAACCATGCTTCACGGTGCCGGCGGAACAGTAATGCGCGATTTGATCGAGAAGTATGTTGTGAGATATTTTGGTGGGATGAGCAATGCTGAAGTTCCGCTCGAAGCAATGGACGACGCGGCCGTTGTTGGCGAGATAGCTTTGAAAAGTGATTCCCATGTCGTTAAACCTATTTTCTTTCCAGGTGGCGACATCGGACGTCTTGCAGTATCAGGCACAGTCAACGATATTGCCTCTGTGGGTGCTGAACCCTATGCTTTAGCTTGTGGTTTCGTCTTGGAAGAAGGTCTAGCCATATCAGACTTTGAAAGAATCCTAGCTAGCATACGAGAAACATGCAAAGAAGCTGGCGTCAGCATAGTTACGGGTGACACCAAGGTTGTTGAGAAAGGAAACCTAGGCGGTTGCATCATAAATATGTCAGGTATTGGCAGAAGGACAGCGGCTTTGGATAGGAACTTTGAGGTTGTGAAGGAATTCAGGAAGAGTTCTACATCGCGTTGGACCCTAGACTCGAACGTCAGAAGGGGCGACAAGATAGTTCTGTCAGGCACTATCGGCGACCATGGATTGGCTGTCTTGTCTGCACAGGAAGGCATGAGCTTTGGAAGCGGCATAAAATCAGATGTTAAACCTCTGAATCGCCTAGTTCAACGTTTGCTGGGTGAAGTGGGCGGAATAGTGTCGATTAAAGATCCGACCCGTGGCGGTTTGGCTGATGCTTTGAATGAGTTTAGCGAAAAATCCAAGGTAGGCATACTGCTTCATGAGAATAGGGTTCCGATCAGGGAGGATGTCCGTGCCGCCTGCGAAATGCTGGGTTTAGACCCGTTTGAAGTTGGAAATGAAGGAAAAATCATCCTGGGAGTTGTGGAGGAAAAAGCCAAGGATGTCTTGAAGCTCTTGAAAACAACCGAGGAAGGGAAAGATGCTGAAATCATTGGTGAAGCATCCACAGAGTTTTCAGGTGTGGCGATGCAAACGGTGGTCGGAGGCAAGCGGATAATTGCCAGACCTGTGGGCGACCCGATTCCAAGAATATGTTAGGAAGGAAAACATGCAATGTCGAAATCCTGGCATGCTATGGATATCAAAGAAACGATGAAGGAATTGAACACAACTGAAGCTGGCCTGAGCCAAGAAGAAGCACAGAAAAGACGCCAACAATATGGACCAAACGAATTGCGAAAAGAAAGAAGAACATCAGCAGTCAACATGTTCATAGAACAGTTTGAAGACCTGTTAATCGTAATATTGCTGATTGCAACAGGGCTTTCGATCTACCTAGGCGAAATCACGGATGCAATCGTAATAATCGCCATCGTTTTTGCTTGTGCAATTCTTGGATTCATCGAGGAATACCGCTCCGAGAAAGCTTTGGAAGCCTTGAAAAAGATGACGGCACCCACAGCTATCGTCGTACGCGACGGAAAAGAGGTCAAGATTCAAGCAAGTCAGATCGTTCCAGGCGACATCATGCTGCTTTACACGGGTGACAAAGTGTCGGCGGATGCGCGGCTCTTAGAAGCCTTCAACCTGAAAGTGGACGAAGCCTCGCTAACAGGTGAATCCTCACCGGTTAACAAGGATATGCTCACAATATCGGAGCGTGCCCCAATCAATGATAGACGGAGCATGGTGTTCACAGGAACAGTTGTGGTCTATGGGCGTGGAAAAGCAATCGCGACCGGGACTGGTATGAGCACCGAGTTTGGCAAAATAGCCAAAATGGTGCAAGTCACGAAAGAGGAAGTAACACCTCTTGAGAAGAGAATGACATCGGTTGGAAAATGGATCGGAATTCTCTCTATTGGGGTTTGTTTGACGGTGGCAGTCCTCGGCATACTGGAAGGGCGAAACATCCCCGATATGATCCTTTGGGGAATAAGCCTCGCCGTCGCAGCAGTTCCAGAAGCATTGCCAGCCATCGTGACAGGCGCCCTTGCGGTTGGCATGTATCGAATGGCCAAGGTGAACACTGTAGTCAGAAAACTACCAGCTGTTGAAACATTAGGATGCACGAGCGTCATATGCTCCGACAAGACTGGGACAATGACAAAGGGCGAGATGACCGTTCAAAGAATGTACGTTAACGATCATATGCTCAAAGTTGCTGGAATCGGTTATGAACCTGAAGGAGAGTTTCTGTCAGAAGACAAGAAAATTGACTCAAAAGACAAGGATCTCCGAACACTTCTGAAGATTGCGGCGCTATGCAACGATGCCAAACTGGAGAGAGAAACCCAAACAGAAAGATGGACAATCAAAGGCGATCCTACAGAAGGAGCGCTAGTTGTTGCAGCAGCTAAAGCCGGAATGTGGAAAGAAGAGCTTGAAAAGGAGATGCCTCGAATAGGCGAGGTTCCATTTTCATCAGAAAGAAAATGCATGACAACTCTTCATCTTTCGGGAAAGAAGAAAATGGCTTTCATGAAAGGAGCCCCTGAAGTAGTCCTCGCCAAATGCAATAGAATCTATTCAAGTGGCAAAGTCCGAGAGATAACCGAAGGAGAAAGAACAGAACTACTGAAAGTGACTGAAGCCATGGCTACGCAAGCAATGAGAAACCTTGGCTTTGCATTCAAAGATCTTCCAGAATCAGCCGCAACCTTCGACGTGAAAATCGAAAAAGACATGATCTTTGCAGGCATAATGGGAATGATAGATCCTCCTCGAGAAGAAGTCAAGGATGCAATCTACCTTTGCAAGAAAGCGGGAATCAGAGTAGTCATGGTCACAGGCGACCACAAGCTTACAGCAACCGCTGTGGCCAAAGAACTCAACCTTCTCGACGAAGACGACACACAAGGCAAAGTCCTCATTGGTGAAGAACTAGACGAGATGAGCGATGAGAAGCTAACAGAAATAGTTGAAAACATCGTCATTTATGCACGAGTCTCTCCTGAGCACAAAATGAGGATCGTGAAGGCTTGGAAAGCCAAAGGACAGGTTGTAGCGATGACTGGCGACGGAGTGAACGACGCTCCAGCACTGAAGATGTCAGACATAGGCGTCGCAATGGGGATAACGGGCACCGAAGTCACGAAAGAAGCATCAGACATGATATTGACTGACGATAATTTTGCATCGATCGTCAAGGCTGTCAAGGAAGGCCGAGAGATATATGGAAACATCAAAAAGTACCTAACATACCTGCTGCGCTGCAACGTTATGGAAATCATCGTAATGTTTGTGGCAATGATTGCTGTACCGTACCTAGCAGGCGGAACCTACGAGTCAGGAAACACACCAAAACTCTCTGCCGCCGTGGCCCTAGTCGCCACACAATTGCTGTGGGTAAACTTAACGACTGATGGCCTACCCGCCATTGCGCTAGGAATAGATCCTGGCGACCCAGATTTGATGGAAAGGAAACCTCGCGACCCGAATGAGAGCGTATGGACAACTGATGTCAAGCTCTACTTGACAGCGATGCCAATTCTGATGAGTGCGCTGTTGCTATACGGATATTTCATGTACCAACCATGGGAAGGCCCTACGCAACTACTTGAAGCAAGGACACAATTGCTCACAGCAATGATATTAATGGAACTGGCAAACGCCATCTCGGCGCGATCGTTGAAGTACTCAGTCTTCAAAGTGGGCATTTTCAAAAACAAGTTCTTGTGGTACGCAGTACTTTCATCATTCGGTCTTCAACTCCTAGTACTTTACACGCCAGGTCTCCAAAGCCTGTTCGGTGTAACCTCGCCGCAACTCATGGACTGGTTCTATGCCATACTTTTCACGGCAATAACATTCTGTTCGCTAGAAGTTGGAAAATACTTCGCAAGCAAGAGAAGAAAGACATAGCATTGGAAAAACTTAAATTCAAACTGCTTTGAAAAGAGCGTTAAACAATAAAGATCAAGGGAATGAAGAAAAATGAGCGAAAAAACGGCAAATCCAGCACCACTTGGGCTACTAGGCTTCGGGCTGACAACCGTACTGTTGAACTTCGTTCACAACGCTGGACTAGGCTCGGTAGATGCCATGATTTTGGGTATGGGCATATTCTATGGTGGCTTGGCTCAGGTTATTGCGGGAGTACTGGAATATAAGAAAGGAAACACGTTTGGTATGACAGCATTCGCCTCCTATGGATTCTTCTGGCTTTCCTTCGTGGCTTTGAACTGGTTGGGAGTGGCAAGCTCTGCAGCAAAAGGAATATGGCCTTTCTTTGGCGGTGCAACACCTTGGGGCGTAGGCAATGAGGCGCTTATGGCCTATTTCTTCATGTGGGGACTGTTCACCTTAATGATGTTCTTTGGAACTTTGAAAAAGAACCGTGCTATGCAGGCCATTTTTATGAGTCTCGCAATACTGTTCTTCCTATTGGCAACCAAATTTGCACTTCTTGCCTATACTACGATGACGTCAACAGACTTGAACTTGTTCACCCAGATAATTGGAATCGAAGGAATCATTTGCGGATTAAGCGCTTTCTATTTGGCCATCGCAGAAATACTGAACGAAACCTACGGAAGAACTGTGCTACCCATCTGCCCAACAGGACAATAGCCGCTTTCACCTTTTTTTATCTTCATTAAAAACGTTTATATTACTGAAAGAAGGTTCTTCCACAAAATCCAAAGAAGGCCAAATAATGTCAGAAGCCAGTTTACCATTCAACGACAAGGTTATGCCCGGAAAAAAGCTCAAGGAAGAATGGGAGAGATCCCTAAAGAACCCACAAGAATTCTGGGCTGAAAAGGCAAAGGCTATCGACTGGTTCCGAACATGGGACAAGGTTCTAGATGATTCAAACCCGCCCTTCTACAAGTGGTTCAAAGGCGGATTACTGAACATAACCTACAACGCTTTGGACAGACACATAGTGACCCCAAGAAAGAACAAGCTTGCTTACATTTGGGAAAGTGAACTCGGCGAAGTCCGCACTTACACTTACTATCAGCTTTTCAGAGAAGTGAACAAGCTTGCAAAAATCTTCAAAGACTTCGGACTCAAGAAAGGAGACCGAGTAGCAGTATACTTGCCAATGATCCCAGAATTGCCAATCACGCTGCTTGCAACAGCAAGAGTCGGCGGAGTCCACACTGTGGTCTTTTCAGGGTTCAGCGCAGAAGCACTCGGAGACAGGATAAACGACTGCCAAGCAAAAATACTCGTGACAGCGGATGGAGCCTACAGACGCGGAAAAACCGTCACACTGAAGGACACGGCAGACCGTGCGTTGGCAAACACACCGACGGTCGAAAAGGTGATTGTCGTAAAGAGGACTGGACAGCAAGTTCCAATGAAAGAAGGACGCGACGTCTATTATCATGATGCAATCGCCAAGGTTGAAGCCAGCGCTTACGTCCCACCAGAACCGATGGAATCAACTGATCCACTTTTCATACTTTACACTTCAGGAACCACAGGCAAACCCAAAGGAGTGCAACACGGCACAGGCGGCTACCTAGTATGGGGGTACTGGACCCTCAAATGGGGCTTTGACCCGGACGAAGAAGACATTTGGTGGTGCACCGCAGACATCGGGTGGATAACAGGGCACACGTACAACGTCTATGCCCCACTGGCTTTGGGAGTAACATCATTCATTTTCGAAGGCACACCAGATTATCCAGCACAGGATAGATGGTGGGAACTGATCGAAAAACACGGTGTGACAATATTATACACGACACCGACAGCGATTAGGATGTTCATGAAGTTCGGCGAGCAATGGGTAATCAAGCATGACTTGAGCACGTTGAGGCTTCTTGGCACGGTGGGAGAGCCAATAAACCCTGAAGCGTGGAAATGGTACTACCGCGTCATCGGAAAAGACAAGCTTCCAATAATAGACACTTGGTGGCAGACGGAAACAGGAGGCTTTATGATCGCTCCACTATCAGGATTAGAACTAGTGGCGCTTAAACCAGGCTCAGCAACGAATCCGCTACCGAGCATCCACGCAGAAGTCTACGACGAGAAAGGACAATCGACACCAGCAGGCACCAAAGGCTTCCTAGTGATCAAGACACCATGGCCAGGCATGCTTGAAACTCTATGGAAAGACCCGGAAAGATACAAGCAAACATACTTCGGAAGATGGCCAAACATCTACTACACAGGCGACTACGCCGTGAGGGACCCAGATGGCTACTTCTGGCTACTGGGAAGGGCAGATGAGGTGTTGAAGGTGGCTGGTCATAGAATAGGAACTGTTGAGATTGAAAGCGCGCTTGTCTCGCACCCTGCAGTTTCAGAGGCAGCAGTCATGGGAAAAGAAGATTCCGTCAAGGGTGAAGTACCCGTAGCTTTCGTAGTGCTGAGAAGCGGTTTCTCACCGTCAGAGGAGCTACGCGCTGACCTAGTAAAGCACATCAGGAACACGATTGGACCAATAGCCACTCCGGAAGCAATAGTGATCGTGAACAAACTGCCGAAGACGCGCAGTGGCAAAATCATGCGAAGACTTCTGAAGGCTGTTCTGGTCGGTGCAGCCCTAGGTGACGTCTCAACGCTCGAAGATGAAGGTTCAGTCGAAGACATCAAGGCAACCTATGAAGACCTAAAAAGACAATTAGAGAAGAAGTAGGCAAATCCCTCTTTTTGTCCATTTTTTGCAGGTTTCGTGCAGGCAGACGAGTCAAATAGTAGTTGTCGACTTCTTCAGGGAGTAATCGATATGGTGTACCATGTGAGACGCAGGGACAAGGAGATAACTGATAGAGAAGAAATGAAGAAAGTGCTAAAGTCAACGAAGTACGTGACTCTGGCCCTTTCCATGAAGAATGAGCCTTACCTCGTAACCCTCAGTCACGGCTATGACGACAAGCGCAACTGCATCTACTTTCATTGCGCCAAAGAGGGCAAGAAAATAGATTACATTAAAGCAAACAGCAAAGTCTGGGGACAAGCATTCATCGATCATGGCTACGCGGACGGAAAATGCAATCACATTTACACTTCTGTTCATTTCTCAGGCAAGATAACTCTAATTGACGATTTGGATGAGAAGTTGGAAGCTATGAAGTGCATGATAAGACAGCTTGAAAGAAACCCTGAACCAATGATAGCACGGCTCAAGCCCGAGAGGCTGAGAGATACAGCGATGGGCAGAATAGACATAGATTACATGAGCGGCAAGAAACCTGAAGAATCAACCAGTCAAGCTTAAGATCCAATATCGATATGTTTGCCACATGCTCGAATTGCAGGTCACGGGTAAAATCTTCTAATAGTTCTCGGGAAGGGTATAGAATCTATTATGTTCTCTAAGTCAAGCATCCACGTCAACAGTCTTTCCACGCCCATGCCGAAACCTACATGTGGAACAGTACCATACCGTCTGAGGTCCAAGTACCAATCATAATCCTTCTCGTTCATGCCCATGTCTCTAATTCGTTTGACCAGTTCTTCTTTGTCATCTTCTCTTACGCCTCCGGTCGAGATTTCACCTATTCTTGGAACCAGCATATCAGCGGACATTGCAACCTCTGGTTTGTCTCTGTAGGTCTTGCAATAGAACGCTTTAATGGCCGTTGGATAGTCATAGATGAAAAAAGGTTTGCCTAGCTCGTCGGCCAAAGTCTTCTCTTCCTCATAACCTAAGTCATCGCCCCATTTTGTCTTGAACTCCTTGGCGCTGAGCCTTTCAATCGCTTCAGTATAGGTCATCCTTGGAAAAGGGGTTTTGACTGAAGCAATCTTTGAAATGTCTGCGTTTAACTCAGCAAATTCCTTGCTACATTCCTCTACTGTCCTCTTGCAGGCATAAGCCATAAGCTTCTCTTCAAAATCCATAAGGTCGCACATGTCAGCGAAAGGCCACTCTGCCTCCATATGCCAGTATTCAGTCAAATGCCTGATCGTTCTGCTTTTCTCAGCGCGGAAAGACGGCGCAATACAGTAAACCTTCTCCAGCGAGTAGATCAGAATCTCAAGATAAAGCTGAGAACTCTGCGTCAGATACAGGTTCTGATCAAAATACTTCAAACCAAAAAGAGTTGAACCGCCTTCTACCGCTGCAGAAATAAACATGGGCGGAGAAACCTCAACGAAGCCTTGACCCTTGAAGAACTCGCGCGTGAACTCTAACACCTTACTGCGTACCTTCATGACAAGGTTCATTTTGCGGCTTCTAAGCCACAAATGTCGAATGTCGCGCAGAAACTCTTCACTCTTGTCTTTGCTGATTGGGAAAACCTCGGCTAAACCAATCACTGAAGTCTTCTCAACTGAAACTTCGTACCCGCCGGGAGCCCGTTTGTCTTGCTTCACGGCACCTTCAAGTGATAATGAGGATTCGATAGTTAGTTTTTCGGCATCCGACCATGCTGGGCTGTCGGCCTTTACTGTGCACTGGATGACGCCTGTGGAATCACGTAGCAACAGAAATATCGTCTGCTTGCTCTCTCTTTTGCGATAAACCCAGCCACGAATAGTTACTTTCTCGTTCTCATGTTTCCCTTGCAAGAGTTCCATTATGGGCACGATTGGCATAAACATCAACATCTCAGCCAGTTATCCTCAAAACTAAATGCCTACGCACTTTTTAAGCTTTAAACCTCTTTAGATTTCGACTCGAATACTTTTAGCGAAACGAACAGGGCGAGTGGCAATGCACCAACAGCCAACATGACAAATGGCAACGGCTTCCACACGTAAGAGTAGAGCACCCCCACCAAAAGTTGGGTGAAGGCTTGACTCAGATAAATGAAGAATTGACTACATCCAACGACCTTGCCTCTGAGTTCTCTGGGTGTCAAATCACCCAAAAGTGACTGGTAACTACTTGAGTTCAAGACCTGACCAAGACCAAAAAAGAAGAAGGCAAGAAGAAGCTTGGTGAAGTCTGCAAAAACAAAGATCGCCATTGCAGGTACGTAGCAGAGGTATCCCAGAATTAGAAAACGTTTACGACCGACTTTGTCCATTCTCAGTCCTGCAATAATTGCGGGAATTGCAGCGCTCAGCGACATAAAGGCCATTACATAGGCCCACTGAAGCTTCTCAAGTCCAAGTTCCTCTAGGGCATAAACAACAAAGTAAGTGTTGCAACCTGCGAGAAGACTGCTTATGACCGCATTAGATATGAACAAGTGAAAAGCTGATTTCGGAACCTTTCGCCAAACTTGAAGACTTTCACGCACAGACCTCGGGTATTCCTTCAGGGCACCTAACAGATTTGGGCGCGAATCACCTTCAGACACAGGCAGAGTTTCTTTTAGTCTCGCTCTTAGCAATGCTGCTGCGAAGTAGGCAACCGTTACGATGGCATAGGCTATTCTCATGCCCAGGTCGAATTTGAAAACAAGAATAAGATAACCAGCGATGATTGAAGCAGGCAACCCGATGAGATTTGTCAACACAGCTTGAAACGTGAGGCCAGCACCACGATTTTCAGGTGACACAGAATCAAGCATGATCGCAAACAACGCCGGCTGATAAAGCAAGCAGAAATTCTGAATCATCGATCCAATAACGATGAATTGCCAAGAAGGTGCGAGAACAAAGAAAATTGAAGAAAGCGCTACACCAAAAGTCATAGTATAAACGAGCCATCTTCTTCCATGCCTGTCTGCAAGGTAACCACCAGGAAACTGCACAAGTGCAAGGGCGATCAACCCTGCAAACCCTATTATGCTCAGAGTGAAGTCATCCGCGCCTAGTACGTCTTTGAAGTATTTGCCAGCATAAGTGTTAGGAATGGGGGACGCGAAATACATGACCACCCAAGTTATGGTCAATAGTAGAAAATTGCCACTCATGAATGCATATCGACTCTTGAACCGTGAGAACAGCATCATTGCCCAGATGTCACAAAAGACGTGAATATAAGCCAGAAGGCCGTTAGAAGAATTATTATCTCATAATTCTTAAATCCTTCATTCATGTGGATGTAACCCAGACAGTGTTGGAAACCTTGGAAAGCAGTTACAGGCTTAGAACGCTTAAACTCTCGGCGATCGCAATATCAAGCGTTATTTTGGTGGAAGTCTCCATAGGCTTGGCCGTTGGCAGTTTAGCAATTGTAAGTGATGGCTTGCACGCACTGCTTGACGCTCTGACCACGTTTATGCTTTTCTTTACAACCCGTATGTCTCTCAAGCCTCCCGACGAAGAGCACATGTACGGGCATGAGAAATTTGAACCTATAGGCGGATTGATAGGTGGAATCGCACTCATAGGAATAGCCCTCTTGATATTGTATGAAGCAATCTTGAAAATACTTGGCAATCAAGCCATCAATACAAAGCTAGAATATGTTGGTTTCATAGCCATTGGCTTCACCTTCTGCATAGACTTCTTCAGAGTTGGCATATTCAGCAAGGCAAGGAAGAGTGAAAGCTCCACGATGAAAGCTGGACTCTACCACGCCATCGCAGATTTGAGTTCAACAGTCATCGCGTTTGTTGGATTTGGATTAGCAACTCTGGGAATCAGAATTGGAGATGCCTTGGCATCCGTTGTCTTGAGCGTCTTTTTGTCCTATTTGAGCGTTAGACTGGTCTGGAGCAGTGGAATGGAACTAAGCGACACGATATCAAGAGGCGTAGCAGACAGAGTTAGAGAAGAGATACTTGCCACAAAAGCAGTCTGCAAGTGTGATGACCTGAAAATCAGAAAGGTAGGAAACAAGACTTTTGTACGGGTGAGAGTGCAAGTTCCTGACTATTTGAACCTTGAAGAAGCACATAATCTGACTTCAGAGATAGAGGCAAACATAAAGAAAGTCGTGGGAAATGCGGAGGTCGCAGTACATACTGAGCCATGTGAATCGGAGATACCGACAGAAAGACTCGTGGAGAAACTCGCGACAGATGTTCACGGTGTGAAAGAAGCACATGAGGTTAATACAGCTTACACCAATGGTAAATTGTACATCACATTACACGCTTACGTGGATCCTGAACTGTCGGTTGAAGAAGCGCATGAAATAGCTGAGGAAATTGAAGATAGAATAGAGGCGAAAGTAGCGAATCTTGAGAACGTCGCGGTTCATATTGAACCTTTCAGCCCAGCGAGACGGAGAGGTTCGATGGTGGACGAGAACGAAATAATAAAGGTAGTGTATGGCCTAGGGAAGAATTATCAGCGTACGTTCCGAATCAAGAGAATAGTGACGTATGTAGCCGACAAAAAACGCTACATCAACATCGACTGCAGCTTCATCAAACAGATGTCGATTGAGGAAGCACACAGAATCACGTCACGAATCGAAGAGACCCTTAGAGAGCATTTTGCAGAAACCATAGTCGTAGTCCACATGGAGCCCAGATAGAGCGCCCAGCCTGTGTGCATAGAGTGCCATATTTCATCTGGAAAAAAGAAAGGAGGAAGAACTAACTGATCTCGATCTCTTTGATGAACGTTAGGTCTTCTAGACTGCTCAGTTTTACTTTCTTGTCTGAGACTGTGTATAGGACGTTCTCAATGTAGAGTGATCTCTGCACGTAGTAATTACTGCTATAAATGTCGACGCCGTTTTCTAGATGGCTTATTTTGCCTCTCAGAACAAGACCGCTGTCTAGGGTTATGTTGAAGACGTATGCGCCC
>Ga0209048_10002014_pt1 | contig 20435 bp, 20 predicted proteins | sample FrelakmetCRP12CR_FD_187146 | JGI IMG/M metagenome (GOLD analysis project Ga0209048, IMG submission 187146) | Freshwater lake sediment microbial communities from the University of Notre Dame, USA, for methane emissions studies - CRP12 CR (SPAdes)... | ecosystem: Environmental > Aquatic >... | reverse complement strand
CACGATCAGCACGCCCAAAAGCAGCAGGTAGATCAGGAGCAACAGGTTGTCTTGCAGCCGATCGATGCGCGTCAGCGTGAGAATGTCATATGTCACGCCCGAAAGAAAAAATACGGCGGGCATGAAGGGCTTCGCCAGCACGGACCTGATTGTGGAGGAAGAGAGCATACGCTTTAAATTTCAGGATATTTTCGGGATTGTCAATCAATAGAGGAAAGAAATCGGCCGGCTCAAAACGATCGCCCTTCTCACCGCCTGACCCTGGCGGCTACTTCACCCACCAGCCCTGAGTCTTCCAAGACAGCCTCTTCGCCCAGGGACGCGCCTTGTCCCAAGCAGGTCGCAGGAGAGAAATAACCGGAGGTGTAGCCTCTGGGGTGCGTTAAGGGGGGTTTTAGATGGCTGCGGAAAACTATAGCGGAACGCGAGGAATTCGGCAGTCTGCAGGTGTGGCGCAAGAGGAGCACGCACCCGCAGGATGCTCAAAAAGGCTGTCCAGCAAGGCCGCAGTCGATGAAAGCACCGGAGGCGTAGCCTCTGGGCTACGTTGAGGATGCATTCGAGGCGAGAACGCCGCTGGCGGACTTTTTCAGCATCCTGTCAGACGAAAGGAGGGAGCGGCGAGTAGACCACCGGATGCCCAATCAACCGTTCCAACCAGGGGGCCATCAGATCTTCGCTCAGCGGGGCTCGATTCAGACGGGCCTCGATGTGAAATCCCGCCTCGTTGCCGACGATCCCGATAATGGCGGAGGCATCCTCTCCACCTGGGAGCAGTTCCTGCGTTTGAAACTCACAGAGGGTGCTATAGAGGCGGCCATCGGGATCGATCGCAGTGCGGATCTCCGGCAAGTCATCGAGCGGGCAATGCACAGAACAGCGATAGACGAACCGGGCAGTTGGTTCAATCCCTTGAAAGTCAATAAGCGCGTCCTCTGAAAAGCCCGTCAGATAGGCCCGGACGCTGGCTGGTTCCGGCGCAGAGGTCGCGGCTAATTTACTGGCCGGTACCAGGAACTCGTAGGCGTCTGAGGTGTTAAATTCGAACTGACAGGGCCCGAAGGCGTCGGGCCAGGAGCAGAAGAAGGGCACGGAGGGATCGAGCGGACGCAAAACCAGCTGGCCCTTCTCAACCGATGTCTCGATGGGAAGCTCCAGCAGCGTGATCGCTTCGAGAAACGCCGTGCGCCGTTCCTCCAGCCACTGCACCCGTTCGGCATCGCCGCGCGTCTCGCCGGGGGTGATCACCTCTTTCGTTTGGAGCCGTACACGGATAAAGGAATGGGCGTGGCGAAATCCCAGCCAAAGCATGCTGCGGGGGTCGTGCAGCCGCAAAGGATCGCGAATGCGCCAGGGATGGCTGATCGAGCAGTAGGTGCCCACATCCTGATAGCGCTGATAGACGGTGTGGTAGGCCCCGGCTAGGAGAAAAAAGTCGCCGCGCCAGCCCTCTCGGACGTGGATCAGCGTCACATCTTCCGTGGACCAGGCATCCAGCTGGTCGAAATCCTCAGGAGACTCGACCGTCCATTCTTCGACGTAACAGATGACGTCTCTCGCAGGCACCGCCGGCTTCAATCCCAACGCAGCCAGCCGCTCGCCCACGACGAGGACTTGACTGAAGGTCAAAGGGGTCGTCGTTTCCCAACGACGTTCACGCACGATGGGTCATCTCTTCCCCCGGCCCGTCAACGTACCGGGCGCAAAGCCTTCTGCTCGATCATCGTATCGGCAAGAAATCGATCGATGACGTCCTTCAGGGTCGCCGCCAGCATCTGTTGCACATCGTCTTGGCTAAACCAGACCACGGTATCATGCTGTGCCCCCTCGATAGTTCTGATTGTCACGCTCTGGTCGCCAAGGTTCCTTGCGATGAACACCATCTTGCTGCTCGTGTTCACCACTGTCGAAAAGAGTCGGCTCTTGGCGTTGGCTGAAAAATCGAGCAGCTGCCCGCTGATGACGATGTCGGCATCGTTCGGATTCTTCACTACCCCGTTGGAAGCCACCCGCACCGTCCAGGCCCGATCCTTCCATCCGCGCGTTTTCAGACGATCAGCGAGGGCCTGAGCACTCACGTCTCCTGGCCGCTCCCCCGCCACGTTGAAGTAGGTTACCCCGCCCCACAAATGGGTCCGCAGACCGAGCCGACTCTTCTCCAGGCGCCGATCCTCGAAGGACTCGATGACGATCCTGACCGGCTCCGGCTCCATGTATTGCGCCGCCGCCTGTTTCGGCTGAACATCCAGATACACCGTCTTCCCGGTACCCCCGCAGCCAGCTCCCATCAGCAGGCCGGCTACGAGCACGATGCCGACACTCAGTCGCCCCGTTGTTTGTTTCACAATATTTTCCTCCTTGCGATTGGCTTCCCCACCGTTGAAGCGAGCCCAGTCTACCCAAGTTGCGGATCAGAGACAAATGCCGAGGTCAGCAGGTCACGATGGGGAGAAGCGCCCGAAAGGTCTCACGGCTGAATTCCGGGACCTGACCCGACTGAGCCCGCGGATCGGTGAATGGCAGGAAGCGCACGATCTTCAAAAAGGACCGTTCGGCCAACACGGCGGCAATTTGCGCCTTGCGATCATGGGTGATCGGCAACGTGTACCCCTCGCCGCGTTTCCATTCCCACAAGGTCGGCGCCAACGAAAGTTCCAGCCCCTGTCCGGCGAGCTGATGAAACCGGTCCACGATCCTTGCCTTGTGCTGCTTGATCCCCTCCCCCTCCAACATCAAGGCGCACACGACATGGTGCCCCCACCAGAAGAGCGTCCGGAAGGCAAAGACATTTGAGTCATGAAAGTGTTTCGGGAAATCCAGATATTGGTAGGGAAAGAATTCGAGATGCTCTCCCTTTACAAAGTGACAGTTGGTGGGATCAAAATCCGGCGGGGTCACGAGGGCGGCCGACGCGACTTCCTCTTTCAACGCCGCATGGGTGGCGGTGAGCATGTGGCGCACCTTGGCCATGATCTGCGCCTTGGCGCGAAAGAAGTGCTGGTCGGCCATCAAGGCCGCTTCTTCGTCTGTAAACCGCGCTGGCATGGTCATCAATCGGCTGGACGACTGGCTCGAAGGGCGCCGCTATTTCTGATGTGTTTCGAACTGAGAGACCGTCAGATCGTACTGCGCCCGACATTCCGCACAGCGGAGCCACAGCGCATCCTGAAACACATCCATCTCCCGAACCGACAGGGCGGGCGCATGGGTGCTCAAACAGGTCTTGAGCCCCACAAGCCCATCTTGCTGCGCAGGGTCCAATTTAGGCAAAGACGAATCCCCTGTTGCGACCTGCCTGGTAATCGCGCCGGAAGTTACCCGATGCACCATGCGGCAGGAACTGCACGTAAGCACCACGATACGCTCCTGTTCGACGCGCTTGACCGTCAGACAGAGCGGATGCACCGACCAACATTGTTGGAGAAAGGCTCCGCTGCGGATAATCTCTGCCATCGACCGTCCTCTCGCCGACGAGACGAACCAGGCTACAGAGCCCAAAGAGCCAGCATTACCAACACACCGAGCACATAGGGGAGCAGGCACGAATAGAGCAGTGCCGACCGAGCACGGTCCGGCGACCCATTGCGCGACAATTGCTCCTTGTAGACGAATTCACGGGAAAGGATCAGCACCGTGAGCGTCAGCGCCAACGTCCGGCTTGTCCGCGGCCAGGTGTAGGCGCCGCTAATTATGAAGTTCGCGGTGAAAAATCCGCTAAAAAGGAGAATCAGCGGCGCCAGAACGAATCGAACTGTGTCGGAAAAAAAGGCGTGCCAGCCAGGACGGGCTTCCACTGGGCTTGATTGTGAGCTGGGAGTCACGACCCGACGGCCACTGGAGTCACTGCCTTCGGCGAAGGGGAGGGGGCACCATCTTGGGCGGCCCGGCAGGTCTTGCACAGGCGGGGGCGGACTTTCAGGAACGAGAACTTACCGCTGGCCAGGCAGCTGTAATGGACGAACTCGTCGCATAAGGCGCAGCGAGACCAGCCGCCAGAGAAAAACGTCTTGTTGCGGTAGAGCCCTTCCTTGCAGACCTTGCAGTTCCTGGGTTCAATCCCCAACAGCATCGGCTCCCAGTCCCCACCTGCTCTTCTGATACTCATGCCGCGGAGTATAACGAAGGCGCGAGGCGAGAGGCAAGGGGCGCAGAGATCATCAAACGTCTCCCCCCTCGCGGCTTGCCCCAGCCCGCCTCGATTGTTTGACAGCCTTCTGACCTTTTGTTACTCTCCGCGCCGATTCAAGACCTGTCACGACGAGCTCGGTTTTCACCCCCATGAACATCAAGGACTACCTCGAACACAAGCGGGACGACGTGGATCGGTTCCTCGATTCCGTCATGCCCAGCGCCACAACGGCGCCCTCCACGCTCCACGAAAGTATGAGATACAGTCTCATGGCTGGAGGGAAGCGAGTCCGCCCGATCCTGGCCATTGCCGCGGCAGAAGCGGTGGGGCAGCCAACGCCGGGATTGATGCCGATCGCCTGTTCGTTGGAACTGATCCACACCTACTCCCTGATTCACGACGACCTGCCTGCCATGGACAACGACGACTTCCGGCGCGGGAAGCCGACGAATCACAAAGTGTACGGCGATGCGATGGCGATCCTGGCCGGCGATGCGTTGCTCACGATGGCGTTCGATCTCTGCAGCCGTCCGGATTTCATGAAAGGCTGCGACCCTGCGCGCCAGGTGCGGCTGATTCAAGAACTGGCGTACGGCTCAGGGAACATGGGGATGGTGGGCGGTCAGGTGTTCGATATCCAGGCTGAACATAAAGACATCGATCTTCCGACGCTCCAGAATATTCACAAACATAAGACCGGCATGTTGATTCGCGCAGCGGTGCGGATGGGCGCCCTTGGCGCCGGCGCAAACGATCGCCAATTGGATGACCTCACGAGTTATGCCGAAGATGTCGGACTGGCCTTTCAGATCGCGGACGATGTGCTCAACGTGACGGGGACGCGCGAGGAACTGGGCAAGAATCCCAACACCGACGCGGAACGAGGGAAGAAAACCTACCCTACGTTTTACGGGACCGATGGAGCCAGAAAACTGGCGGACGACTGCGTGGCCCGCGCCATTGCTCGCCTCTCCTCGTTCGGTCCGGCCGCCGATCCCCTCCGCGAGATCGCGCGGTACATCACATCGCGTAAGAACTGATCCTGCAGCGTGAAGCGCAAAACGTGAAACGCAACTCTCTCGTTCAGGCTATGATTTCTCGCTACTCACTTTTCACATTTCGCGTTTCACCTTTCACATCTTCAAGATGAAGGCTCTCGTCACAGGCGCGACCGGTTTTGTCGGAGGTGCTGTTGCGCGCGCACTCGTCCGCGCCGGCATCGACGTCCGCGTCCTGGCCCGCGCCGGAGCCGACCTCCAGAATCTTGAGGGTCTGACCTTCGAGCGGGTCGGGGGCGATCTGCGCGACCAGGCTTCCCTAGGCAGAGCGCTCACCGGCTGCCAACAGCTTTACCATGTGGCGGCGCACTATGCGCTCTGGGCCAAAGATCCCTCGATCTTTTACGACGTCAACGTCACCGGCACAAAGAATCTGCTGGAAGCGGCCAGAACAGCCGGCACCGAACGGATCGTCTACTGCAGCACCATCGGCGCGATCGGCCTTCCGCCCGGCGGAGGACTCGGCACGGAAGAAACACCCGTCTCGCTCGATCAGATGGCCGGCCACTATAAACGGTCGAAGTACCTGGCTGAGCAAGAGGTCTTGAGACTCGCGAAGGCAGGACTGCCGGTCGTCATCGTGAATCCGAGTGCCCCGGTCGGCGCAGGCGACGTGAAACCGACCCCGACGGGGCAGGTCATCGTGGATTTCATGAAAGGCAGGATGCCGGCCTATATCGAAACCGGGATGAACATCGTGGACGTCGATGACGTGGCCGCCGGCCACCTGCTCGCGATGGAGAAGGGTCGGATCGGCGAGCGCTACATTCTGGGCAACAAGAACTTGATGCTGCGCGAGGTGTTTGAGATCTTGAGTCGCCTAACCGGCATCAAGGCGCCCACGATCAAGCTCCCACGACTCGCGATTCTACCCCTGGCCTACCTCAACCAGTGGATCGCCAACCTCACAGGCCAGCCGCCGCGCATTCCACTCGAAGGAGTGAAGATGGCCAAGTATAAGATGCACTACGACTGCAGCAAGGCGATCAGGGAACTCGGCATCCCGCAGACGCCACCCGAAGTCGCGCTCGAAAAAGCCGTGCGCTGGTTCCGGGATCATGGCTACGCATAACAAAAGGCATTTAGCCATCAGCTCTCGGCATTCAGCTCTGGGCTGACGGCTGATTGCTGAACGCTGAGGGCACTTCGCAATGGACCTTCCGATTCTATTTTTCAAAACGATCCTCTTCCGGCCCTACGTCTTCGTCTTCCTTGCGGCCTTTCTATTCGCCGCGATCAAACTGATCGGATGGCCGCGGACCTGGCGGTTCTGGCTGATTAGTTGGGCCACGGCCTTCGTCTGCGAATTTTCGTCCACCCGCAACGGCATCCCCTTCGGGTGGTACCACTACACTGGCTCGACCGTGGGACAGGAACTCTACATCTCCAACATTCCGTTCATGGACTCGCTCTCATTCAGCTTTCTGCTGTATGCCTCATACTGCGTGACACTCTGTTTTTTGCTCCCGGCTCATCGTTCCTCTGACCCCTCCGGGCGCTGGCTCACCGAACTTCACCTCGATCTGTCCACACGCACCGGTTGGTCGGTCCTCATGGTAACGGCGTTGTTGTATGCTTTGATCGACATGATCATCGATCCAGTCGCCTTGCGAGGCGACCGCTGGTTCCTGGGCAAGATTTACTACTACCCAGACCCAGGCCTTCACTTCGGCGTGCCCCTCGCGAACTATGTCGGCTGGGCTGTCGTGGGATTGATCTCGCTCTCCATCTATTTCCCATTGGACAGACGACTCCCTCAGATGCCCCTCCCCACCAACCATTCCATCACCGCACGGCTTCTCCTCGGCGTCTGGCTCTATTATGGGGTGCTGGCGTTCAATCTCGGCGTGACGTTCTGGATCAGCGAACCGCTCTTGGGCTTGACGGGCCTGCTGATGTATGTTCCCGTGACAGCGTTGCTCGCGCTCCGGCTTGGGGATCGCCTGCCTCGACGGCACGAACCAGGCAACCCTTAGCAAGCAAGGCTACCGGTGGCAATGCCTCGGAATAATTTTGTATAGTGCAGTACGATACGATGCGAAACAAGCTCCTGACTCTCATCATCCTTGTGGTACTTGCCGGCGTGGCGACGCTCAGCTGGGTGGGTTATCGATTGTTCACCACCGGCTTTAGCGCAAAGACGGAGCCCCATGCAATCGAGGTGTTCATGGCGCGCCAGATTCGTCATCTCGCCATCCCCATCGCGCAACGCAATAGGCCCAACCCCGTCCCGCTCAGTCCCGACTTATTGCAGGAAGGGCTCGCGCACTTCGCCGACCACTGCGCGGTCTGCCATGCGAACGACGGGAGCGGCCGGACGCCCATCGGCAAGAATGTGTACCCCAAGGCGCCGGACCTTCGTGTGACTGATACACAATCGATGTCCGATGGGGAACTCTTCTGGGTCATTCACAACGGCATTCGCTTCACCGCTATGCCAGCCTGGGGAGAGGGTGACCTCGATAAAGATTTGGACAGTTGGAAGCTGGTCCACTTCATCCGCCATCTCCCACAACTGACGCAGGAAGAAATCGACCAGATGAAGGCGCTTAATCCCAAGACGAAGAAAGACCTGGAAGAAGAAGCCACCTTCGACCAGTTCCTGCAGGGAGACGATGCGGCGGCAGCCCGGACTGATAGCGCCCATCATCACTAATTCATCGACGACTATAGGAGATAGGGTCCATCATGTGGTTACGATTGATTTTGACTCTCACGTGTCTCTTCATTTCGGCGGTGAGCTTCGCCCACGGCACCGGCCAACATGTGCTCGGCACGGTCACGGCCATTGACGCGACACACATCGAAGTCAAAACGTCCAAGGGCCGTACGGTGGACGTGCAGGTCAACAAACAGACCCGGTTCAAAGAAAAGGGCAATCCGAAAGGTGCCAACTTCCCTGTCGTGGGTGATCGTGTGGTCATCGAGGCCACAAAAGAAGACAAAGTGTTGCTCGCCATCGAAATCCATTTTTCCGCAGCCACGCGCGTACCGCCCCCCATGCAGGCGGTTCCAGTTAAGTAGGGTGATCGATGCCAACGGTTCATGTCACACGGGAGCTCAACAACTATTTCTTTAGCGGCGGGGTTCGCGCGGCGGTCATTCGAGTCCTGATCACGGGCATCTCAGTATTCTTGGCCGTCATGATCGTGCCCGGCCTTGAAGTCGACTCGCTTCCTGCCGGACTCGCCGCCATCCTCGTGCTTACGTTTCTCAATGTATTGGTCCGGCCCATTCTCTTTGTGCTGACCCTTCCCTTGATCGTCCTCTCGTTGGGGCTCTTTCTCATTGTGGTCAACGCGCTCCTCCTGGAACTCACCGCCTACCTGGTCAAAGGATTCTCGGTAACGGGATTCTGGCCGGCAATCGGCGGCGCCATCGTCATCAGCCTGGTGACCACGATCCTCAACGCCTGGACCACCGACCACCGCCCGCAGGAACCGCACACATTGGCTCAACGCCCACCCAAGATTATTAATCCCGACGAATAACAGGACCCATTCCTTTTCGTTGAATTGCTCGTCGTGCGTTGTTACAATGCGCGCGCTTGGCTACCCTAACTCACGAATGACACCCACAGCTCCATACAGCAAACCAATTCCCGAGACGCATCTCCAGCGGACATTGACGTCCGTGCTCAACGACCTGCCGGTCGATGCGGCGCTCGCTGCTGTGCTCCACCGTGACCAGGGCCCGCTGGTCGGCCATGCCGCACGAGGCTTTACACCTCGCGACATTCAAGCAATCCTCCGGACACTCTCGGCTCCCGCCATCGTTGCTGCCTCCCCCGCGAGTGATGAGGAGGGTGGGCGCACCATTCGCCTCCGCTTGATTACGCCGGGCACGAAGTCGCTGCTCGGGGTTTCCCTTCGGCATCGGAACCGGACCTACGGCTTCCTTGTCATCGGACGAAAAGATAGCGCCACTTTCGCGAAAAAAGAGAAGAGCTTGATGGAGCAGGCCAGTGACGAGGTCACGAAAGCGCTGGAACGCGAAGGCCTGTTCGATATGGATGTCGTGCTCAGCCGGCCGTTTGTCGCGCACGAGGCGGTCCCTCCGCCACCCTCTCCGGCAGAGATGTTTGCGGCTCCCGTGTCGCAGCTCACACCGGAGCTCCAAGAAAAGATTATTGCCATCTTGACGGATGCCAACCAATACGTCGCCTACGACCGCATCTGGGCCTGCCACTACGATCCCCTCGCAGGCAATGTCGAAGTCCTGGGAATGGCCGGTGATCTGAAAAGCGAACAGAAGGACGGGAAGAAAGATCTGAAGCCGGGCCACCGCCTCACGCTCGACAGCTCAGCCTCCGGATGGGCGGTCCGCCATCGTAAGCCACGCGTGGATCATGATCTTGCCTCCACGCAGGGGCGGTTCCTCGATCACAAATATCTGTTCAAGGACCGGCTTCTCTCCTCGCTCGTCGTGCCGTTCTTCGTCCGGGGACAAGTGGGCGGGACCATCACCCTGGCCTCGAGAGAAGCCGGACGTTACCAACAGACGGATGCCCGCACGCTTGAGCCGACTATTGTGAAGATTGCGGAAATTCTCCAGACTCCGGCACCGGCGCCCACCAGCCAAGCACCCGCCACTGGAGCAGCGGGCGCCCTCGGAGTAGTACTAGCCCCGGGTCCCTCGGAGCCCATCATCAGGAAACAAGAGCGGCAGGCCGCAATTGGCGAGTTTAGTATGTTCCTGGCGACAGAAGTGCGTGAGCCGCTCGCCTCAATCCGCGCCCAACTGGAAGAAGTCACGGGTGAAGGCATCCTCGATTTCGACCCTCAGACGCGCGTCGAGAACGCGATGCGCGATTTGATCCGTATCGAAGCCATTCTGAACGAGATTTTGGATTTCGCGAAACCACTCGAGCTGAATCGACGGCTTCTCCGCATCCCCGAAGTGATCGAAAGCGCGCTTACGGTTGTCGCGACCGACCTCGAAGTCACCAGAATTCAGGTGACCAAGGACTATGCGACGATGCTCGCACCGGTCCGCGGCGACGAAGCCAAGCTCCAGCAAGTCTTTCTTAGTATTTTCAAGAACGCGGGTGAGGCGATGAGCCCGGGCGGTCATCTCCATATTCAGGTCACCCAGCATCGCGCGGGACGCGGCGTTGAAGATCAGATCCTCATCAAGAATGACGGGGCTCCTATTCCGGCAGAAATCGTCGACAAGGTTTTTGAGCCGTTTTTCACTACTAAGCGGGCCGGCATCGGTCTGGGTCTCGCCACGGTCAAGAAAATCGTCGAAGAACATGGCGGCTCAATTGCCATCGGCAGCGCGCCCGGCGAAGGGACCACCGTCACCATCCGCCTCCCCGGCCTCATCCGTGGTCCGTCCTATCGCGGACGCGGCCGCCGTCCACCCCCACGCCGCTAGGCCTGACATCCCGTTTCCTTCCGCTCATCCTCCGACACTCACAACACCACGTCTCGCCGAGACATGCCATTAGCCCGGGCGAGGGTCTTCCGATTTTCCCCACTTCGCCCTCAAGGGGAACCGTTAGACTGTCCTTCACTCCGCGCATCGAGCAACGCTCATCCTTCTAAATGATCCTTCCAAACATGCTTCTCTCCTCCTCACAAGAGGGTGGCCTATTGGGGCTCCCACTGCGCGCGTCCACCGAGCATTTTCCGAGCGTGCGCGTTGCGCGAGCACAGGAGCCCCACCGGGCTACCCATTCCATCCTTCTCATTTTTCCCCATTTCGTCCTCAAGGGGAGCCGCCAGACTGTTCTTCACTGCGCGCATCGAACGAGCACAGTTTCATCGTGCGCGTTCTGCGAGCAAGAAGGATGGTCTGGCGGCTCCGCTTCCCCCTCTTTCACTCTTGACAGAGCTACCCCCCCCTGGCTATGATTCCCGCCACTTGATTCGACCTTGTAGTTGAGAACGTATTTTCTCCGGCCACCATTATTCAAAGGAGTAGGCGTATGAAGCTCTTAATCGGCACTGTTGCGACCATCTCCGGTGTGCTGTTTGCGCTATCGATGGCCTCGGCGAATCCATCGCTCCTCCCCAAGCATGAAGGCTATCCGATGAAGAACAGCGGAAGCCCTGTGACGGGCCAGCCAACCGCCAATGACCCAGGCCAGTCGGATGCGCGTGGTGAGAGCACGCTGATGAAGTCAGCCGACTCCATTAAGAGCGCCCAGCAGACACTGCACAATTCGGATAACGAGCGGGTTGCTGAAAGTCAGGGTGCCGGCCAGCTACCAAAGGTGCAGGGACCCCAGATCAAGATTGCTCCACCTGTCACGTCTGCCACGAAGATCAGTGCCGATCGAAAGATCGAATAGTCCAGCCGTTCAGTGAGATACAACAGGGGGGTGCCGGACCTATTCGGCACCCCCGTGTTCTTTTGTGCGACCTGTCCGAATGGGGGCTGTGACCGTACGCAGCCGGAATCGCCAGGGTTTCTTGGCCCACTCGCCAGCATAATCGACGCCGACTCTGGGGTGGGACCCCACATCCGCTTTCTCCACCACTACCCCTCGATCCTCGAACCAGATGAATTCACCGGTCGTCAGATCCACACGGTTTAAACGGCGATCGATCTGCAGCGCGCGACAGAGCCGCCCCGGGCCTTCGATCAACTCCCCATCGATTTCAATCGCCCTGATTAACACGGCTGCGGGAAACTCCTCCCGCTCCGTCACCACGTTCAGACAATGGTACATCCCGTAGATGAGGTAGACGTAGGCAACCCCTCCCGGACCAAACATGACATCCGTCCGCTGCGTTCTCCCTTTCGACGCATGGCAGGCCCTATCTTGAGATCCGACATAGGCCTCCACTTCGACGATCTTACCCGCGAGGATACGACCATCGATCACCCGGACGAGATACTTGCCTATCAGTGACCGCGCGACCTGCACGGTGGGACGAGCGAAGTATCGGCGTGAAAGAATCTTGTCTGCCATAATTTTCAACAGAGCAGTGAGCTTCTAGCCATCGACATTCAGCGTTCGGATTCCAAGCGGCTCTTTGCTGAGAACTGAAAGCTGTACGCCGGTTGCTCTCGATTGGTCAAAAATACCACGCAACACCTCCCATAATGAATCGTGGATTGCCTGGCACGAAATGGATGTCCTGGACTCCTCCCGCTGGCTCGTTGGGCAGACGAGAGGTGAAGGCAAACGTGGCCTGCTCCCATTGCGTGTTGAAGAGGTTTTGGATGAAGAGGATCGCTTCAAGATGCCCATATGGAAGCTTCAGGGGGATCAGATAGCGCTGGGTCAGATCAAAGTCTACCCACGAGGGGGCCTTGATGCTGCGATCCTCCGTCAAGGGTCGGACTCCAAGGTAAGTCATTTGCAATTGCGAGGTGAGTCCCACCGGCCAGCGAAGGATCAACGCCGCGTATGCGGTTAACTCAGGCGCCAGTGGAATAGCATCGCCGTTCTTAAATTGCGCATGGGTGTAGGTGAAGCTGCCGTTAAAGTAGAGCGGACCATATATCTGCCCGCGTGCAGCGACCTCCGCACCGTAGCGTTGCGTGGGACCGCGTGCTTCGGTTGTCCCTTCGTCACCGACGAACACGAGCTCGGATTTGAGGCCTAACGCCCAGAGAGTTGCGGACAACTCCAGCCGATCCGGCCCCCAGGGCTTCGAGCGAATGCCGATTTCCCCTCCCGTCGCGCGGGCCAAGGGTGAACTGGCATCGACAACCGTGGATCGCGCATCATTGCTGTGAAAGCCGACGCCATAGTTCACAAAAAACTCTGTGCTGTACCACGGACCTAGCATCAGGTTGACCTTGGGACTGACCTGGCCAGACTGCTTCCGGCCAGCTGGTTGCTCAGGGCACGTGTCGCAGAGATTGCGCACATCAAACGTGAAGGCGTCAGCGCGGACACCACCGGCCAACTGCATCCACGGCGTTGGCTGAAATTCCAGCTTCAAGTAGGGCGAGTAGGAGGCCTCCTCAACCGCGCTCTGCACAATGGTTCCAGTCGGAACACGCTTGGTCTGCGTCCCGAGCCGGATGTTGGAAATGCTGTCGTTGCGGACCTGAAAGCCCACAGTCGCGGCACTGTGAATGTCAACGATATCTCCTGCTTGCCGGTACCCCACGTCCCCGCCATACATCACACGCTGGTCTTGCTGGTTGATGCCGTCGCCATTCTGCTGGTCATTCAGAAAAAATGTGAAGTTGGTAAAGAGATTCAGGTTGTAATACATCCCATAGGCATTGGCAAAAAACCGCCCGCCGTTGGGCGCATCATAGTGATACTCCAGTCGGCCCGTCGCCCGCTGCGTCTTCCCTCCTTCGGAAGGATCGATAGAACCGAAGCGATCGAGCGAGCCATCATTCACGGCTCGCAGAGGAATCTCGCCGGAGGCGTTCCACTGCGACTTGTTATAGGAGCCCGTCATGCTGAATTCCGACCGAGCAGTCGGATTGATTGTGGCTTTGCCCATGATATTAAATCGAAAGTATCGATTGTCATTCTGAAATGGCCCGTTAGTGTAATAGCCCTCCGCGGCGATGAGCGTCCGCACTTTATCCTTCGTGGGCGATAGCATGAGTAGATATCGCTGCGTATCCCACATTCCGCCGACAGCTTGCACCACGTTTTCTTGCAATACATCGCGGGTCACAAACCGTACGGCCCCCGCCGTGTCAAAGTCGCCGAATTCTGCGTGATAAGTCCCTTTGACCACGTCTACCCCCTTAATCGTCTCCGGAATGATGAAATTGAGGTCAGTGTATCCCTGGCCATGCCCGTGGGTTCGCAGATTGATCGGCATGCTGTCGATAAAGAACGCCACGTCCGTGCCATGATCGGCATCAAAGCCTCTCAAGAAGTACTGATCTGCCTTCCCGGCACCGCCCGAATGCTCAACGGCGATGAACCCGGGGATCAAACGGAGAACCTGGGCGGGGCGGCCTTGAGGCTGGAGCAGGATTTCTTTGTCCGGAATGAATTGTTGTGACGAAGCCGCGACCGGGCGTTCCCCGATGACAGAGACCTCGGGGATTTCCAACATGTCCGCGTTAGGATCGTGGGCGAGGGCAGAGGAGACAAAGAACAGCAGCGCGGTGAGAGGGAAGAAGAGGTTGAGGGGCCTCACGAGGACGCTCAGCTTAAGCCTTTTCCCGTGGTGGTGGTTGCCAACTTCCCGTGCTTGACACCCTTAGTCCCGATGAGGGTGTCGGCAACCTTCTTGATGGCAGAACCTTTGCCCTTCACGACCAATACTTCTAAGCAATGCGCATGATCGAGATGCACGTGCATCCCGGACAAAATGAGGGGCTGATAGCGGTGCTGAATATCGGTGAGCTTTCTGCTCAAGTCGCGCACATGATGGTCGTACACAAACGTGATCGTCCCGACCGTCTCTTTATCGTCGTCCCACTCCTGCCCGACCAGGTTGTCCCGGATCAGATCCCGCAACGCCTCTGAGCGGTTCGTATACTTGCGCTTCTTGATATGCAGATCGAAAGCATCGAGCAGATGATGGTCCAACGACACGCCGAATCGAATAAGCTTCTTCATGGTAGCCTCCTAGTAGCACGAATATGCAAAACGTAGCATCACAGATGGCGCAAATCAATAAATAGTCGCCACAATCACATAGGGGGCATGATGGGCTGGAATCTATACTTTCAACAGACTGAGGCAGGGACTGACTCGGACTGCGGGCACCCATCGAGGGCCTTGTGCTGCCTTCTCCGCGACATCACTCTCTCTCTACTAAGGGAATCGCCGGACTGTCCTTCACTGCGCGCATCGGACGAGCACAGTTTCATCGTGCGCGTTCCGTTAGGAATCTACTCTCTCTCAAAGCGGGGTGGCCATGCCGCCTCAGGCTGCGCGCGTCCAACGAGCACCTTCTGAGCGTGCGCGTTGCGCGAGCATGTGAGGCGGGCTTGGCCGCCCCGCACGCCCCTATTCGCCTTGAATCGGAATGTAGAGGACGTTCCCCTGCCGATTGACCAGCAGAAGCGCGAGATCGGAGGGCTTAATCGGATCGGCCAGTCGCTGAAACACGGCGAAGCTGGGAGTAGGCTGACGATTGAGTTCCAACAGCACGTCGCCAGGCTGGAGGCCGGAGGACTCGGCAAGGCTGCCTTCTTCAATGTCGGTCACCACCACCCCGCTGGTGACAGCCAGATCCAACTGCCGAGCCAACGGCACGGTCACATCGTCGAACACGACGCCGGCGAGGGGATGAGCCGTGGCAGCTGAGGTCGATGGGGTCTGGCTCTTCTTGGCCCGTTCACGCGGCGCCTCTTGCACGACCAGTTCGGCCTGGTACGGCTTACTATCGCGCATAAGGTCCAGTCGGTGCTTACTCCCGATCGTGGACGCGGCCACGAGGTTGCGAAGGTGGCCGCTGTCCATCACGTCGCGCCCGTCAAATCGCACGACCACATCGCCGCGCTTGAGTCCGGCTTTTTCGGCGGACCCTTTCGCCTGCACATCGGTCACGATCGCGCCTTTCACATCAGGGAGACGAAAGATCTTGCCTAACAGGGGCGTAACATCTTGCGTCGAAGCGCCGAGGAATCCACGGACGACACGACCGGTCTTGAGCAAACTTTGCATGGCAGCCCGGGCCATGTTACTCGGAATGGCGAAGCCCACGCCGACGCTTCCGCCGGTCGGACTGGCGATGGCGGTATTGATCCCCACCAATTCTCCATTGATGGTCACCAAGGCTCCGCCGGAACTACCTGGATTGATGGGAGCATCGGTCTGAATGAAATCTTCGAAGTCGGCGACGCCGACATCGGCGCGACCGACAGCGCTGACAATGCCAAACGTCACGCTGCGACTCAAACCAAGCGGGTTCCCGATCGCGAGCACAAATTCGCCAACGGCGAGGGTGCTCGAATCCCCCCACGTCACCGTCGGCAGATTGTTCGCCTGAATTTTCACTACGGCCACGTCGGTCTTCGGATCAGTGGCCACCACTCTTCCTTTGTATTGCCGTCGGTCGGCGAGAATCACTTCCACATCAACCGCATCGGCAATGACATGGTTGTTCGTAAGAATGTAGCCATCCGACGACACAATGACGCCGGAACCCTGGCCATATTGCCGCCGCGGAGGAGCGTCCTTGAATAATCCGAACGGTAGCGCTTCGTCGCTGAAGGCTTGATCCCGCACCATCACCGTGGAGGCAATGCTCACGACAGCGGGAATCACTTTGGTCGCGGTCGTCTTGACCTGCGCCTGGAGTTCACTCCCGCCCGCCACGGGAGTCACACGACTCCCGGCCAGAGCTGTTCCCCCGACGAGCGATCCCACCACACAGAGGCTGATCACGATTCGCAAGAGGAGATTGGGTCGAAACACGCCGCGGTCCTTTCTGAAATCAGTCTCCACTCGATTGATGACAAACGGTCCTAGCCTAGCACGCACGCGCCAGAGTCGCACTTACAATTCCATATGACGCAAGCGGAGGGCATTGGAGATGACAGACACGGAACTGAAGGTCATGGCGGCACTGGCAATCATGGGGCTCAATAGAACTCCCCAGGCCGGATAGAGCACGCCTGCTGCGATCGGCACCCCGATCACGTTATACAGAAAGGCGAATAATAGATTTTGCCGAATATTCCGCATCGTGGCTTGACTCAGCCTACGCGCACGGACCAGCCCTCGCAGATCCCCTTTCACCAGCGTAATCCCCGCACTCTCAATGGCCGTGTCTGTCCCGGTTCCCATGGCGATCCCGACATCGGCCAACGCGAGGGCCGGGGCATCATTGATGCCGTCGCCGGCCATCGCCACCACGCGGCCTTGCAACTTGAGGCGGGCAATGATCTGTCCCTTTTGCTCCGGCAAGACATCAGCAATGACCTCCTCTATGCCGACTTGCCGGGCCACTGCCTCGGCCGTATCGCGATGATCTCCCGTCACCATGACTACGCGAATGCCCTCGGCCTTGAGTTCCTGCACCGCGTCACGAGTAGAGGCTTTGATCGGATCTGCCACGCCAAGTACGCCGGCGGCCTGCTCATCGATGGCAACAAACAGGATCGTCTGACCCTCACGGCGAAGCGAGGCCGCTTCGTCGTCCAATGGCGTGAGGCTCTGGCCGGAGACCCCGACATCGTTTCGCAAGAACACAGCCGTCCCGATGGCGACGCGACGACCGGCAACCGTGCCGGTCACACCCTTACCCGTCAACGATCGAAACTGCTCGACCGGACCACACACGATCCCCCGCCCTTGCGCCCCCGCTACCACCGCTGCGGCCAGCGGATGTTCGCTGTTCCGTTCAAGACTCGCGGCGAGGCGCAACAGATCGACATCAGACCAGGGCGGCACAAAACGCATCGACAGCAGTTTCGGTTTACCCTCCGTGAGGGTCCCCGTCTTATCAATCACAAGCGTATTCACCTTGCCGAACACCTCCAATGCTTCAGCCTTCTTCACCAAGACACCAGCCGTCGCCCCACGACCAGTCCCAACCATGATCGACATCGGCGTCGCCAATCCCAGCGCGCAGGGACAGGCAATGATCAGGACCGCCACCGCGTTGACCAGCGCATAGGCCAATCTCGGCTCCGGACCCCAGATCGCCCAGGCCGCTGCCGTGATGAGCGCTGCAGCCACAACCAGCGGGACAAAAAACGCCGCAGCCACATCGGCGAGACGCTGGATCGGCGCCCGACTCCGCTGCGCCTCGCTGACCATTTGCACAATACGAGCAAGCATCGTATCTTGCCCGACTCGTTCGGCGACCATCACAATCCCGCCAGTGCCGTTGATGGTCCCGCCGATCACCCGAGCCCCCACTGTTTTTTCGATAGGGATCGATTCCCCTGTGATCATGGATTCATCCACAGAGGTCGTGCCTTCTTGGACCATCCCGTCGACCGGCAGTCGCTCTCCTGGCCTGACGCGCAGTCGATAGCCCACCTGGATATGCTCGAGCGGCACGTCTTCTTCCTGTCCGTCCTGCTTGATCAGCCTGGCCGTCTTTGGCGCAAGCCGGAGCAAGGAACGAATCGCGGAGCTCGTCTGGCTCCGAGCCTTCAGCTCAAGGACCTGGCCGAGCAGGACGAGCACCGTAATCATGGCAGCGGCTTCAAAATAAACCGCAATCGAACCATCATGAAGTCGGAACGAACCGGGGAGCAGCGTCGGCGCGACGGTGGCGACAGTGCTGTAGCCAAAGGCCGTTCCTGTTCCAATAGCAATGAGCGTGAACATGTTGGGGGCCCGGGTCACCACCGAAGTCCACCCTCGCTGGAAAAATGGCCAGCCGCCCCAGAGCACCACCGGCGTCGTCAGCAGCCATTGCACCCAGTTCCTCGTCGAACCCGTGAAATACTGTAGAAGTGACAAGCCGGGAATCATATCGGTCATGGCCAAGAGCATGACCAAGAGGGAAGGCCCGAGACAGATCCAAAACCGCCGGCTCATATCCTCGAGCTCGGGATTCCGTTCCTCTTCGAGCGAGACTACTTTGGGTTCCAGCGCCATCCCGCAAATCCGGCAGGTCCCTGGTTGGGTCTCGACCACCTCCGGGTCCATCGGACAGATATACTCGACCACTCTTCTGGAGGGAGCCGGCATGACGCGGGGAGCGCGCTGTTCAGTAGGAGGCAGATAGTGAATCGGATCGGCCCGAAACTTGGTGAGGCAACTTGTTCCACAGAAGTAGTACGTCTTCCCTTGATACTCATAGGAACCGGCTGCTGTGGCCGGCTGCACCGTCATCCCGCACACGGGATCGATGGCCGCTGCGTCCCCCGTCACGGCCGGCGCAGGCTGCATTATCGGAAGGGGTCTTCTTGTGGGCGGCTTCTCGGCACTTACAGGCTGTGTCTGCGATGCCAGCTCCGGATCGGCCTTGAATCGTTCCAGACAAGACAGGCCGCAAAAGTAGTAGCGTTGGCCTCGAAGGTCGTGACTTCCCGCTGCCGTAGCCGGATCAACCGTCATCCCACAGATTGGATCGATCGCCATCTTTCCTCAAAAAGAGTGTTGCGTTTAAAGATCTGAGTTCTAAGTTTTCGAACTCACCGTAACTCCGCACTTAGACCTTTCGAGTTCACTTCTTCTTATCCGCATCCAGAATACTCTGGATGATCAGCTTGAGATTCTCCGGGTCTATCGTCTCCGCCTTAATATTCCCGTCGATGAGCACGGTCGGGGTCTGCTGAACTTTGATACGTTCGCCCCACTTGCGCCCCTCTTCAAACGCCTTGGCTGCCTTCCCGCTGGCCATCCCTTCTTCAAAGGCTTTCGGATCAAGTCCGACTTCCTTGATCAAGCTCTCCCGTAACGAGCGATCCAGCACTCCAGTGACCTTATCTTTATGGATGGTGCGAAAAAGGACGGCTTTCATTTCATTCCCCTTTCCCATCATCTTCGCCTGCTCATACATCTCGAACGGGGTCGGCAACTTCCCGGATATCACCTGGAACCCCACCATCGTGGCCTCGAGCTTGCGCCCGAACTCTTTTTCCAGCACTGGCAGAGCTTCCCCATCGAACCGGTGACAATGCGGACAGTAGAAGTCGGCGAACTCAATCAACTTCACCTTGCCGGGCGTATGAGTGGAGACTTCGCCCTTCAGGACTTCGAACTTGCCCTTTAACTCCGGGGGCGCGGCGGTAGCTAGTGAACTCCATAGGACGACGACACTCCATACAACCGCACAGACCGCCGAGGCCCATTGCGCATACTGTCTGTTCACCATATCGACTCCTTTCTTGGATCAAAACTGATCGCTCATTATAACGAATGTGCTGCGAACTTACTGTTTGTTATACATGTGGCCGCGTCGGCATGTAGGCTGCTCTCCACAGTGGCCTTTCCCGCCGGCCTCGCCTATCTCGCGCCGCTATCCGGAGGAGCGTGCTCCCGCCGTGCCACGCATGCGGACCATTGAAGTTTTCGCGCGGCAACATAGTGTTTCCGCAGCCTGCTAGAGAGATCGAAACGGTTTTTCAAACGATCTCTAGAAACAGCAACGCCTCGGCTCCTCAAGGACATCCGAGGCATTCGGGCAATCTCCACAACGGTCAGCTATTTTGGCGATAAGCTCCTCATCCCTTCATCCTGCTCGCACCACCGTCATCGACCTCCAGACCCGACGATCCGCTCAACGCGATCGTCGCGCCCACCGAGGGCTAAATACTTGTGATATTGGGCCAGTGCTTTCGGCATGTCTTTCCGATGCAACTCATAGAAGACACCCAAATTGTAGTGCGCTTCAGCATAGTCCGGTTTCAGCTCGATAGCTCGCTCGTAGGACTGTTCCGCCTCTTCAAGCCTG
>Ga0209048_10002013_pt1 | contig 20440 bp, 16 predicted proteins | sample FrelakmetCRP12CR_FD_187146 | JGI IMG/M metagenome (GOLD analysis project Ga0209048, IMG submission 187146) | Freshwater lake sediment microbial communities from the University of Notre Dame, USA, for methane emissions studies - CRP12 CR (SPAdes)... | ecosystem: Environmental > Aquatic >... | reverse complement strand
GGGCGAGCGGCGAGCCGAGCCCTCCCGCGCCGACGCACAGCACGCGGGCGGCCTTCAGCTTCTTCTGCCCCTCCGGACCGACCTCGGGCAGGATCAGGTGGCGGGCATAACGCCGCAGCTCCTCGCTCGAAAGGTCCGGGAGCGCGGTCTCCGGATCGGGGGGGATCACGGCCACCTTCGCATTCTACTTTTGGAGCTCGAGGCGCAGGCAGGACCCCGAGCGCGCGACGGCGAGCGTCGCAAAGGGCGTGCGCGCGACGGCGGGCCGCACGACCTCGTCCACCTCGCGCCGCGTGAAGCCGTGCCCGCGGGCGAGCCGGCGCTGCCACGCGGCCGGGACCCGCAGCCGCCCCCAGAGAGCGGCGCGGTCCGCGTGGATGTCGGCGCTTTCGGCCTCCGGGTCCGGCTCGAAGATCCAGAGGCGGCCGCCGGGCCTGAGCGCCCGGTGGATCCCCGTCAGCTCCTCGACGGGCTCCTCCCAGTGATGGAACGAGAGGACCGAGACGGCGAAGTCGAACTCGTCCGCGCTCCCGAGCGAAGCCGGGCTGCCCTGGCGAAGCTCGAGGTTCGGCAGGTGCGGCCCGCGCTCGGCCTGCCGGATCATGGCCGCCGAGATGTCGAGGCCGGTGACCGCGACGCCCGGCCGGCGCAGGGCGATCGCCCGGGTCAGGCGCCCCGGGCCGCACCCGACGTCGAGCAGGCGCCCGCTCGTGAGCGGAATTTCCGCGGCGATGCGGGCATGCATGGGCGCGAGCGCGGGCTCGGCCCACAGACGGTAGAAAAAGGAGGCCAGCGGCCCGAAACGCTCCTCCCTGCCCCCCTTCAGATTCACATCACGAGTCTTTCACGCAGCTCTGATAAATTCCGGGTCTCGGAGGTCGCCGTGCTCCCCGAATTCCGAAACGAACCGTTCACCGACTTCTCGGTCGAGGCCAACCGCAACGCCTTCCGCGCCGCGCTCGCGCGCGTCGAGAAGCGGCTCCCGCTCCAGGGCGAGAACCGCATCGCGGGCAAGCCGGTCGGCGCAATGAAGCACTTCGAGTCGCTCAACCCCTGCAACTTCAAGCAGGTCATCGGCCGCTTCCCCGAGGGCACGATCGCCGACGCCGAGCGCGCTCTCGACGCGGCGACGAAGGCCTTCGAGGCGTGGCGCCACGTGCCGGCCGGCGAGCGTTCGGCGCTCGTTCTCCGCATCGCCGGCGCCCTGCGCCGCCGCAAGCACGAGTTCTCCGCGATGATGGTGCTCGAGGAAGCGAAGTCCTGGCCCGAGGCGGACGGCGACACGGCCGAAGCGATCGACTTCTGCGAGTTCTACGCGCGGGAGATGGAACAGCTCGCCCTCCCGCAGCCGCTGACGCCGTATCCGGGCGAGCGCAACGAGCTCGCGCACATCCCCCTCGGGGTCTGCGTCGTGATCCCGCCGTGGAACTTTCCGCTCGCGATCCTCTGCGGCATGACGACGGCCGCGCTCGTCGCGGGCAACACCGTCGTCTTGAAGCCCTCCTCCGACGCGGCCGGCATCGCCACCATGTTCCTCGAGGCCTGCGACGAGGCCGGCGTTCCCGACGGCGTGCTGCACTTCCTGACGGGCGGCGGCTCGACGGTCGGCAACGCGCTCGTCGAGAGCCCGAAGGCGCGGCTCATCGCCTTCACCGGCTCGCGCGAGGTGGGATGCCAGATCAGCGAGAAGGCCGGCCGCGTCGTGCCCGGCCAGATCTGGATCAAGAGGGCGATTCTCGAGATGGGCGGCAAGGACTTCATCCTCGTCGACGAGACGGCCGACGTCGAGGATGCCGCGAGCGGGATCGTCGCCGCGGCCTTCGGGTTCCAGGGCCAGAAGTGCTCGGCGTGCTCGCGCGTGATCGTCCACCAGGACGTGCACGGCGACCTCGTCGAGCGCGTCGTCGCGAAGACGAAGGCGCTCACGGTCGGCGACGTCCGCGACCCGAAGAATGCCGTCGGCGCGGTCATCAACGCGCGCGCGCAGAAGACGATCCTCGAGTACGTCGGCATCGGGAAGAAGGAAGGCCGGATCGTCGCGGGCGGAAAGGCCGGGCCCAAACAGGGCTACTTCGTGATGCCGACCGTCGTCGACGGCGTCAAGCCGGGCGCGCGCCTGGCGTGCGAGGAGATCTTCGGGCCCGTGCTCGCGATCCTCAAGGTGAAGAGCTTCGAGGAGGGCATCGCCGTCGCCAACGACAGCGAGTACGGCCTGACCGGCTCACTCTACTCGCGGGTCAGAGAGCGCCTCTCGCGCGGCAAGCGCGACCTCCATGTCGGCAACCTGTATCTGAACCGCAAGTGCACGGGCGCGCTCGTCGGCGTGCACCCTTTCGGCGGGTTCAACATGTCCGGAACGGACTCGAAGGCCGGCGGTCGCGAGTACCTGACTCTCTTCACCCAGCAGAAGGCGATCTCGGAGAAGCTCTGATCCGAAAGGAGACGCCATGTTCCGTCTGATCGGGATCCTGGTTTTCGTTCTCGACATCATCGCCATCGTGTCGATCCTGAAGAGCTCGGCAGACGGCGGGACGAAGATCCTGTGGATGCTTCTCGTGATCCTGCTCCCCTTCATCGGCATGATCCTGTACTTCGCGATGGGCCCGGGCCGCCGGACCGTGGTCTGAGGGGGCCATGAACGAGGGTTCGTTTCCCCGGCCTGCCCGGCGCTTCGAGAGCGTCGGATTCTCGGAGATCGTCCGGGTCCGCAACCGGGTGATGGAGCTGCTGGCCGCCGGCCAGAAAGTCTGGCGCTTCGAGGGCGGCGAGCCGTGGATGAACACTCCCGAGGAAGTCAAGGCGGCGATGGGCGACGCCCTCGTCCGCAACCAGACCCGCTACGCGCCGTCGTCGGGCATCCCGGAGCTGCGCCGGGCGATCCTCGCGAAAGTGCGCGACCGCAACGGGATCCCGGCCGACGACGAGAGCCCCGTCGTCGTCAACGGCGGCATGCAGGGCCTCTTCGCGGCGTTCGCGACGATGCTCGACCCGGGAGACGAGTGCCTCGTGTTCTCGCCGTACTGGACGCCGGTCGTGGACCTCATCGCCTACCACGAGGCGAAGGCCGTCCTCGTGCCGACGGCGCCGGCGCGGCGCGAGGGCCTGACGGCGGCGCTCGCGGAGAGGGCGACGCCGAAGACGAAGCTCATTTACTGGAATTGCCCGAACAACCCCACCGGCGACGTCTTCACGCGCCGCGAGACCGAGGAGGTCGCGGCCTTCGCGCGGGACCACAACCTCGTCGTCATCTCCGACGAGGCGTACGAGGACCTGATCTACGAGGGCGAGCCGAGCACCGCGATCGCGTCGCTTCCCGGGATGTACGAGCGGACCATCACGGCGTTCACGCTGTCCAAGAGCTACTCGATGACCGGCTGGCGGCTCGGCTACGTGATCGTTCCGAAGCGCTACCAGTTGGCCGTCAAGACCGTCGTCCTGTACTCGACCAACGGCGTCTCGACGCCCACGCAGTGGGCCGCGGTCCAGGCCCTCGCGCACGGCACCGAGCACGTCGCCGAGTGGAGGCCCGGCTATCGCGAACGCCGCGACCGGCTCGCCGCCGGACTCGAGGCCGCAGGGTTCGAGATCGAGACGCCGCGCGCCGCGCTCTACCTCTTCCCGAAGGTCCCGGCGTGGCTCGCGGGCGACTCCCGGGAAGCCGGGCGCACGCTGCTCGACGAGGCGAAGATCGCCACGGTCCCGGGCGCGGTCTTCGGCCCCGATGGCGAGGGGCACCTGCGCTTCTCGTTTTCGGTGTCGGACGAGATGATCGGCGGCGGCGTTGCGGCGCTGGCGGCGTTCGCGCATGCGGCTGCGGGCGCGCGGCGCTGATCGCGGGCGGTCGGAATCCGGTCACCCCGCGCCTCAGAAGCGAAAGTTCGCGCCCCCGCGGAATTCGACCTGGTGCAGGTAGCGGGCGCCCGTGTCCCAGCAGCCGCCATTGTCGAAGCACAGCCAGGTGCCGGTTCCGGTCGTCCAGAGATACATGGGATCGTAGTGGACCTCGGCGCGCAGCCCGACGTGGTCGCTCAAAAAGGCCTTCACGCCGAGCGAGATCCCCGGCGTGAACTTGACGGCGTCCACGATGCTCCGGTCGGTCTTCAGGATCGACGCGCCCAGGAGCAGTTCCAGATACGGGCGGACCCGCGGACCCGGATCGACGAAGTACCCGAGAAAGCCGACCTGGATCTCGTGCATGCTCATGTCGAACGACAGGAATGGATCCTGCGGCGTCCGCGGAACCCCGGTCGCCGCCGGGCTGGCATAGCTGTACTGGATTTCGGCCTCGTAGTTCCGATTCAGGTTGTAACCCAATGCGAAGCCGTAGGTGGGAGCGTTGTCGATCTCGATGCGCGCGTACGACCCGCCGAGAAAAGTGATGGTGCCCTCGAAGCGGTAGCCCCCCATGATGGCCAGCTCGAAGCGGGGCAACGAGGGCGTCGCCGGCTGCGCCGACGCCTCCTGAGCCTGGAGATTCCGCCCGTCGACAGCCAGAGCGGCCAGCGCAACCGTTCGCAGGAGACGGCTGACCATGGTCCCTTTGCCCGAGGGAAGCTTCTCCCGCCCGCCCCGCCGGCGATAGATGCAGTCAGATCAGGGTCCGACTATCGCCGGTAGGCCTCCGGGCGCCGGTCGGAGAGGGCCGGGAACTTCGCGCGGGCATCGCGGACGGCGGCAGGATCCACGTCGCAGACGAGAACGGCCTCGGTGGACGCCCCCCCGACCAGGACCTCGCCCCACGGCGAGATCACCGCGGAGTCGCCCGCGTAGCGCAGGCCCCCGCCCTCGCCGACGCGGTTGACGCCGGCGACGTAGCAGAGGTTCTCGATGGCGCGGGCGCGCAGCAGCGTGCGCCAGTGGTCGCGGCGCGCTTCGGGCCAGTTCGCGACGAGGGCGAAGAGGTCGGTGTCGTCGGCCGCGAGGCGGAAGGGCTCGGGGAATCGGAGGTCGTAGCAGACCAACGGCGTCACGCGGACCCCGTCCACCGGGACGGTGACGACGCGGTCGCCGCCCGTGTAGACGCGGTCCTCGCCGCCGAAGGAGAAGGGATGGATCTTGGCGTAGCGAGCCGCCGATCCGTCGGGCCCGGTGAGGATCGCCATGTTGCGCGGCCGCGGCGAGCCCGCTTCGGGGATGGTCGCCAGGACCGAGAGGCCGAGCTCCTTCGCCGCCGCGCGCAGGAAGGCCTCCGACGGGCCGCCCGGCTGCTGCGCGATCCTGTCGGACTCCATCGAGAAGCCGGTGCAGAACATCTCGGGCAGCAGCGCCAGGCGCGCGCCCTTTTTCACCGCTTCCTCGAGCAGGCGTCGCGCCCGCCGGTGGTTTTCGGCGACGTTCTCCCAGGCGAGGTCCATCTGGACGAGGGCTACGCGCACAGCTTCTCCAGCCTCGCGACGGCGGCCTCGAGCGTCTCCCGCCTCTTGCAGAACGCAAAGCGCACGTACGTCTTCCCGAACTCGGCGTTGTCGTAGAACACGGAGGGCGGGATCGCGGCCACGCCGATCTTTTCGGTCACGTGGCGCGCGAAGACCTGGTCGTCATCGAAGCCGAAGGGGCGGAAGTCCGCGCAGAGGAAGTAAGTGCCCTGCGGGTTCATCACCCGGAACCCGATGCGCGAAAGCTCCCGGACGAGGTAGTCGCGCTTGTCGCGGTAGTCCGCCGTGAGCGCGGCGTAATAGTCGGGCGGGGCCCCGAGCGCGGCGACGGCACCGTGCTGCAAGGGCGTCGCCGCCGTGAAGGTGATGAACTGGTGCGCCGAGCGCACGGCGGAGGCGAGCTCCCGCGGAGCCATCGCCCAGCCGATCCTCCAACCCGTGAGCGAGAAGGTCTTGCTCAGCGACGAGATCGTGATCGTCCGCTCACGCATGCCGGGCAGCGTCGCCATCGGGACGTGGCGGCCGTCGTAGACGAGGTGCTCGTAGACCTCGTCGGCGATGCAGAAGACGCCCCGCTCGCGGCACAGGCGCGCCACCGCCTCGAGCTCGTCCTCGGAGAACACCTTGCCCGTCGGGTTGTGTGGCGTGTTGAGGACGATCGCCCGCGTGCGCGACGTGAACGCGGCGGCGAGCTGCCCGGGATCGAAGCTCCAGTCGGGCGCGCGCAGCGTCACGACGCGCGGGACGGCGCCCGCCATCCGCACGCTCGCCTTGTAGGAGTCGTAGTACGGCTCGAACAGGACGACCTCGTCGCCGTCGTCGCACAGGCCCTGGACCGCGGCGAAGATTGCCTCGGTCGCCCCGCAGGTCACGACCATCTCCGTGTCGGGGGCATAGTCGAGCCCCCAGTCGCGCCGGTACTTCGCCGCGAGCGCGCGGTGGGCCTCGGGCGTCCCGGAGACGCGCTCGTACTGGCCGCTGCCCGCGCGGATCGCCGCGATCGCGGCTTCCTTGACGAACTCGGGCCCGTCGAAATCCGGGAAGCCCTGCGCGAGGTTGATGGCTCCGTGCTCGTTGGCCAGGCGCGTCATCTCGCTGAAGATCGTGGTGCCGAAACCGGCGAGTTTCGAAGACAGCGCGGGGCGCATCCCCGGATGATATCGGGCCGAGGCGCTGATATCCTCCCCGGCGCCATGGCACCGATCAAGCAGCACTACCGCATCGCCATCATCGGGTCCGGCCCCGCGGGCTGGACGGCCGCGCTCTACGCCTCCCGCGCGGACCTGTCGCCGGTCGTCTTCGAGGGCCCGCAGCCCGGAGGCCAGCTCACGATCACGACCGAGGTCGAGAACTACCCCGGCTTCAAGAACGGCATCCAGGGCCCCGAGCTCATGGAGGTCTTCCGCGAGCAGGCCAAACGCTTCGGCACCGAGGTCGTCCTCGACACGGTGACCGCGGTGGAGTTCATCAAGAGCCCCTTTCGCCTGACGCTCGATACCGGCGGCGCGATCACGGCGGACGCCGTCATCGTGTCCTCGGGCGCCTCGGCGAAGCTGCTCGGCCTCGAGTCCGAGAAGAAGCTCATGGGCCACGGCGTCTCCGCGTGCGCCACCTGCGACGGATTCTTCTTCAAGGGCAAGGAAGTCGTGGTCGTCGGCGGCGGGGACACGGCCATGGAAGAGGCCAACTTCCTGACGAAGTTCGCGTCGAAGGTCACGATCGTGCACCGCCGGGAGGAGTTCCGTTCCTCGCGGATCATGCTCGACCGCGCGCGCGCCAACCCGAAGATCGCCTGGAAGCTCAACGCCGCGATCGTGGACATCGAGGGCGGCCAGGGCGGCGTCACGGGCGTCACGCTCGAGGACACGCGCACGGGAGACACGTCGCCCTTCCCGACGCAGGGCGTGTTCGTCGCGATCGGCCACTCGCCCAACACGGAGATCTTCAAGGGCAAGCTCGAGCTGAACGAGGTCGGCTACGTGAAGGTCAAGCATCCCTCGACGTACACGTCGGTCGAGGGCGTCTTCGCGGCCGGCGACGTGGCCGACCCGACGTACCGCCAGGCCGTCTCGGCCGCCGGCGAGGGGTGCAAGGCCGCCATCGACGCCGAGCGCTGGCTCGCGACCCGCGGCATCCATGGATGACGGATGAGGGCTGAGGGACGAAAACCGGGCGGCGACCCGGGCGACGACCCCCGGAACACGCCCTTCCTCGCGATCCTTCTCTACGTCCTCGGGTTCATGGGGGGGCTGGCCCTGCTGGCGTGGGCCCTGGCGCGTCTCTTGAGACGGGGCTGAGAACTCCGAGACCGCCCGCCCCGTACCGACCGGTACGCCCATGCTGAAGTACTGGAAGGACCTCCGGCACCTGCCGCGCCCGGTCTGGATCGTCGCCGCGTCGCAGCTGGTCAACCGCGCGGGCTCGATGGTCCTGTCCTTTCTCGTCCTGTACCTGACCCGCGAGCGCGGCTTCACGCCCGAGCACGCGGGATTCATCCTGTTCCTCTACGGCGCGGGATCGATCGTCTCCGCTCCCCTCGCCGGCCGGCTCGCCGATCGCTGGGGAACGGCCCCCATGATGCGGGCGTCCCTCCTGGCATCGGGGACGATGCTCCTCGCGTACCCGCTCGCCCGCTCCGTGCCGGCGATCGTCGCCGTGACGATCGTGCTCGCGATGCTGACCGAGTCCTTCCGCCCGGCCGCCATGTCGTTCTTCGCCCAGATGGTCGAGCCCGCCCGCCGCAAGTCGGCCTTCGCCGTCTACCGGCTCGCGATCAATCTCGGAATGGCGATCGGCCCGGCGATCGGTGGCATCCTCGCGACGATTTCGTTCCGCTATCTCTTTCTGGCCGACGGGGCCACGTCGCTCGCCGCCGGATTGATTCTCGCCGCCGCCGCCTTGCCGCGGCGGCCGGATGCGGCGCGGCTTCCGCCGGCGCACCCGAAGACGACGGCCCGCCTGCGCCCGGCGACCGCGGCGCACGCCGACCCGCGATTCCTCTTCTTCCTCGCGGGCGTGCTGCCGGTCATCGTCGTGTTTTTCCAGCACATCTCCTCGATGCCGCTCTTCATCGTGCGGGACCTCGGGCTGCCGGTCTCGACCTTCGGGCTGCTCTTTTCGCTGAACTGCCTGCTGATCGTCGTGCTCGAGATCCCGTTGAATGCCATCACCGCCCACTGGCCCCACCGGCGCACGCTCGCGATCGGGGCACTCCTCTCGGGTGCGGGCTTCGGCGCCATGGCTCTCGCCCGCGGCTTCTGGGGACTGGCGGCCACCGTCATCCTCTGGACGTTCGGCGAGATGCTCTTCTTTCCGGCCTCGGCGGCCTACGCGACCGACATCGCTCCGGACGAGCGGCGCGGCGAGTACAGCGGCCTCTACACGATGGTCTTCTCGCTGGGCTTCGCCCTCGGACCCTGGGCCGGCATCTTCGTCCTCGAGCGCGCGGGGGCGCGGACGCTCTGGGGCCTGACGTTTGTCCTCGGGGCGATCGCCGCGGCCATGTTCGCGCGCATGCCCGAACCCGCCCACCACGCCGAGGAGGCGGAGACGACGCTCCCCGACGCGGCGGGGCCAGCCGAGATCTAGGGCATCCCTACGTCCTCAAAGTCACGGTTTCGCCGCCTCGGGCGACCAGTTGACGATGACACTCAGAGGGCTCTCGTTGCCTTCGATCTCGGGCACGATGGCGAGGAATCGCTTGCCATCCTGCGTGACGTCGAAATCGATCCAGCCCCGTCCGGCGACCGTGAAGAGTCTCGTCGGGGCGCCGATCTGGAGAGCGGGCGACGTGCGGACCGGCACCGCGATGACCTGGCTGTCCCCGGAGAGATAGTAGAGCTCGCCGTCGCGGCCCCACCGCAGCAGTCGTGCGCCGCCGTCGGAGACACGCACCCTTTCGCCCGGACCCGGAAACGGCATCACGTAGGCCTCGGGCCTTCCGGACTCGTTGCTCACGAAAGCGACGAACCGGCCGTCGGGGGAAAAGCGAACCTTGTGCTTCTCGAACGGGGACTGAAGGAGCGGAACGGGTTTGGCCGATCCGTCCAGATCGAGCGTCCAGATATCGAAATTGCCGGTCTCGGTCCGCTCGACGAAAACAAGCGTGCGGCCGTCCGGCGACACGTCCTCGGGCATCTGGAACGTGCGCCGCCCCTCGGTCAGCGGCGTCTCCTTTCCGGTCGCCATGTCCCGGCGGCGCAGGAGCGGCGGCGTGCCCCGAACGGCCGAGAAGACGAGCGTCTTCCCGTCGGCGAGAAGCTTCGGGAACGCTTCCGTGTCGAGGCCATCCGTGACGGGCGCCTCGACCCCCCGCTCGAGGTCGTAAGACCAGACGTGGTAAGTCTCGAGGCCCGGTCGCGTCCTGTCGAAGAGAAGGCGCTTGTCGTCGGCGGTCAGGTTGACGTCGAGGTACCCGCCCGGGGCGCCGAGCGTCGCGACCTCGCGGCCGCCGCGGTCGAACCAGGCCAGGCGGCTCGAGTCCGGTTGCGACAGGTAAGCGATGGTTCCGGCCCGCGCCGCGAAGGCGGCGGACGCGGTCGAATAAAAGTACCGAACGCGCTCGGCGACCGACACGGGATCCCCGGACACGCGCCCGCTTTTCCAGTCGAACCGCTGCGCGACGAGCGTCCCCTCGCGCGAGTACACGAGAAATCCCGGCTCCAGGTACTGGAAGAAAGACGCGATGCGCGTGACGGCGCGCGGGGGCTTGCCGGGCTCGACCAGCATCAGGCTTCCCTGGCCGTCGAGCTCGCGCGAAAGGTAGAGAAACCGCTCGCCATCGGGAAGAAACCAGGGCCAGGCCAGTCGCAGCGCGGCGTGCTCGGCGTCGGCCTTGATGAGCATGACGGGCTGCCCGCCGGAAGCCGGCACACGGTAGAGCGCGGCTCCCTGGATGCTCGTGAAGAGGATATCCGAACGGCCCCAGGTTCCCGCCTTGCCGCCGCCCGCCGGGATGTCGCAGATCGGAACGGGGGCGCCCCCGGCAACGTCCACGCGCTTCAACTTGTCCCTCGTGAAGAAAGCAAGCGACCGGCCCTCGGGAGACCAGAGGATCGAGTTTGCCCCTTCGGTGCCGGCGATCGGCCTGGCCTCGGAGGCGGACAGGGGCCGCAGCCAGACGCGCGCGGCGATGTCCTTCGCGCCCGACGCCACGTAGGCGATCTGCGATCCGTCGGGCGAGACGGCCATGAAATTGCCCTCGAACACGGAATTGAATCCGCCGCTCTCGGGTGGCGGCACGGAGAAGCGCACGGTCGGCGCAAGCGCGCGGCCCTGGCCGCTGCCCCGCACGAGAGAAACAGCGGCAAGGCCGGCGCAGGCCGCGGCGGCCGCCCACGGCAGCCACGCGGCGCGCCGCCGCCGCGCAGGCGAGCCCGCCACCGCCCGCAGCGTCGAGCCGCTTGCCCCGATCGAGCGCAGCTGCAGCTCGACGTCGTGCGCGGACTGCCAGCGCTGTGCCGGGTCCTTCGCGAGGCACGTCCCAACGAGGCGGTCGAGCTCGGGCGGCGTGATCGGCTGCAGCGACGAGACCGGCGGCGGCTCCGACGCCAGGATCGCGGAGATCAGCGTCGCGTGGCTCGCGCCAACGAAGGCCTTGCGGCCCGTCAACATTTCGTAGAGCACGACTCCGAGCGCGAAGATGTCGGTGCGGGGGTCGGCCTGCCTGCCCTCGAGCTGCTCGGGCGCCATGTAGGCGACGGTCCCGACGATGACGCCCTCCGCCGTGACGTCCCGGGCCATCGTCGGCGCTTCGGTCAGGCCGGAGGCTGGCCCCGGGGCCTCGAACGCCCGGGCGAGGCCGAAGTCGAGCAGCTTCACGCCCGACTTCGTCAACATCACGTTGCCGGGCTTCAGGTCACGGTGGACGATTCCCTTGCGGTGCGCGGCGGAGAGCGCGGCGGCGATCTCGGATCCGAAGCGCAACGACTGCTCGAGCGGCAGCGGTCCCCTCGCGAGCCGGTCCGTCAGCGTCTCGCCCTCGAGGAGCTCCATGACCAGGTACTCGGTGTCGCCCTCGCGGCCCACGTCGTGGAGCACGCACACGTTGGGGTGGGAGAACTGAGAGATCGTCCGCGCCTCGCGCTCGAACCGCTCGCGGGCCTCGGGAGTCGGCGCGCGGTGCGACGGCAACACCTTGACGGCCACCTCGCGCGAGAGGCGCGTGTCCCGCGCGCGGTAGACCTCCCCCATCCCGCCCGCGCCGATCGGCGCGACGATTTCGTAGGGCCCGAGACGGGAACCAGCGGCCAGCGTCATTTTCAGTCGGTAATCCTTCCGGAAGGATAGTACGGCCCGCCGCACCGCGACACGGGTTGCCTCTCGCCTCTCACTCGGGATAGAAGAAGTCCTGGAGGAGACAACATCATGGGCCTTTTCGATCAGCTTCTCGGAGGCATCGTCGGTCAACTCGGCACCGGACAGCAGAAGAGCTCGCTCATGGACCTCGCCACGAGCGTCATCCAGAGCCAGCCCGGCGGCCTCGACGGCCTGCTCCAGCAGTTCAAGACGGCAGGGCTCGGCGAGCACGCGGACTCCTGGGTCGGCACAGGGACGAACAAGCCCGTTTCGGGCGATCAGGTTTCGAGCGCGCTCGGCTCGAGCAACATCGCCGCGATGGCGCAGAAGCTCGGGATCAACGCGCAGACGGCGAGCGCGGGCCTCGCGGCGCTGCTGCCAGTGATCATCGACCAGATGACGCCCAAGGGCCAGGTCGAGCACAACGCGGACCTCGGATCGATGCTCGCTGCGCTGAGGACGAAAATGATGGCCTGACTCGGCGGGGACGCCGGGCTCTCGAGGGATGACGAGCGGTGAGCGAGCCGCCGGCGGGCGGCTAGGCTCCGGGCGGGTGGGTGCGCATGTGAATCTCGGTGCCGCCCTTTTCGAAGCGCACCTCGTCCATCAGCTGGTTGATCAGATAGATCCCGCGGCCCCCTGTCGAAAACAGGTTGACGCCGAGAACCGGGCTCGCGATCGACGCCGGATCGAAGCCCGGGCCGGGGTCGCGCACGATGATGAGCATGCCGCGCTGCTTGTCGCACGCCACGCAGCATTCGATCTGCTTGGTCGGATCGTGGCCGCTCCCGTGTTCGATGGCGTTGGCCAGCGCCTCGCGCAGCGCGAGCTCGATCTCGAATTCCTTGCCTTCCGCGCACCCCATCTCGGTCACGATCGCCATGACTTTCTGAACGACGGGCGAGATCGCGTTGACGTCTCCCGGCAGCGTCATGTCGACCTTGACGAGGAGGTCGTCGCTGTCGAACTCGCAGCGGCGCGGCGCGGGATCCTTCGTTGGCTCGGCCATCGCGTAGATTCTCCCGCCTATCGGGGCTGGATGCCAGCCAGAAGAGCCTGAAACCTCGGATCCGGGCGCAGAGGCTCGAATACGGTCGTCCAGCGGGTCCATACCCAGAACAGGGCGTTGCGCTCCTCGAGGGCGCGGGCAAGCAGGCCAAGGGTCGCATCGGCCTGCCCGAGCGGCATCTGGACGAACGCGAGGTGCAGCGGGGGAACGTACAAGCGGCTCGCCATGCCCTCGAGCTCGCCCAGCAGTTTCCGCGCCTCGTCCTTCCGGCCCGCCGCCGCAAAGCTTCCGCCCAGCACAGCGATCGCCCAGGGCATTTCCCGGCCCGTCACCTCGACCAGCTTCTCGAGGGCGGCGACTCCCTCCTCGTGCCGGCCGCTCGTCTGGCACGTCAGCCCCAGCGCCCATAACGCGTAGACGGAGTTGGGGTCGACGTGCACGGCCTTGCGGAAACCCTCGACCGCCTCGTCGTAACGCCGCGCGAAGTAGTAGGGCCAGGTCGCGTTGACGTGCGTGTTCGCGGACAACGGTTCGAGCTCGACGCCGCGCCGTCCGATTTCGAGCGCCTCCTCCATCCGCCAGACGGCCGACAGGAAGCAGGCCAGCCAGGAGTAGCCGTCCGCGGATCGCGGCGCGAGCTCGATCGCGCGCCGGAAGTGGCGCTCCTCGCGCTCGAAGTCCCAACCGTAGTAATGATCAACGATGCCGAGCGCGAGGTGCACGTCCGCCGAATCGGGCTCGAGCTCCTGAGCCTTGAGGGCCGCCGCCCGGGCCTTCGCGAAGGCTTCGAGAGTCGGGATGCCGCCGTAGAAACCGAAGGTGCCGTAGGAGTCGGCAAGCCCCGTGTAGGGAGCCGCGAAGGCCGGATCCAGCGCGAGGGCGGCCTCGAATTCCGCGACCGCCTTCTTCGACGCTCGCTGGTTGAAGAAGTAGCGGCCCTTCAAGTATCGGTTGTAGGCCTCCACGTTCCGTGTTCCGGGAGCGACGAGCGACTCCTCCTGGGCCGGGAGCAGGCGCAGTTTGAGCGCGCCGGCGATGGCCAGTGAAATCTCGTCCTGGACGGCGAACACGTCCTGCATCTCGCGGTCGTAGCGCTCGGACCAGAGGTGGTAGCCGTTCGACACGTCGATGAGCTGCGCCGTGACGCGCAGCCGCTGGCCCGCCTGACGGACGCTGCCCTCGAGCACCGTCCGGACGCCGAGCTCGCGGCCGATCTGGCGCACGTCCGTATCCTTGCCCTTGAAGGCGAAGGAAGACGTGCGCGCCGCCACGCGGAGCGACGCGATGGCGGCGAGTGCGTTGATGATCTCCTCGGTCATGCCGTCGCTGAAGTAGTCGCCATCGGAACCGGCGCTCATGTTCCGAAACGGCAGCACGGCGATGGAAGCCTCGGCCTTCTCCACCGCGCGGTCCGATCCCGTGGCCGGGGAGCGCGGCCCCGATCCCTCCCGCTCGCCGGCCTGCAGGGCGAAGGCGAAGTCGCGGGCCGACTGGAAGCGGTCCTCGGGGCTCTTCTCGAGGGCGTGTGTCACGATGTTGCCGAGCTCCGGCGGCACACCGCGCCCGGCCGCGAGCGGCGCCTCGTCCTGGAGCACGCTCATCATCGTCTCGACCGGGCTCTCCCTATGGAATGCGCGCTGCCCGGTGAGCATCTCGTAGAGGATCGCGCCGAGGGCAAAGAGGTCCGAGCGCTGGTCCACGGGCTTTCCACGGATCTGCTCTGGCGACATGTACCCCGGCGTGCCGACGATCGTGCCCGACGCCGTCAGGGATTGCGGGCTCGAGCCGCTTCCCGCCGTCTCTCCAGCCTGGCGCGCCAGGCCGAAGTCGAGGATCTTCACGAGACCGTCCCGCGTCAGATAGACGTTGTCGGGCTTCAGGTCCCGGTGGACGATCCCGCGGTCGTGCGCGGCGGCGAGCCCGCGCAGGATCTGCTGCGCGTAGTCCACGGCCTTGCGCGGCGGGATCGCCGCCGCCTCGAGCCTCTGGCGCAGCGACTCGCCCTCGAGCAGCTCCATGACGCAGTAGGTCACGTCGCCGTCGCGGCCGAAGTCGTGGATCGCGAGGATGTTCGGGTGCGACAGCGCGGCGACCGCCTGAGCCTCGCGCTCGAAACGGGCGAGCGCGTCGGCGCTGCCGGCGGAAAGCTGCGGGAGGACCTTGACCGCGACCTCGCGCGAAAGTCGCGTGTCGCGCGCCCGGTACACCTCGCCCATTCCGCCCGCGCCGAGCGGCGACAGGATCTCGTAGGGGCCGAGGCGAGCCCCGGCGGCCAGCGTCATCGCCGATGCCCCGGATCTTCGAGCGTCATCAGCCAGAGCGACGAGCCTCCGTTGCCACGACAGTAGTAGAGGTAGCGCCCGTCCGGCGAGATCGTCGGCTCCTCGAGAAAGAGGCCCGCGTCGGGAAAGTGCGTGACCTGCTCGAGCGGCCCGCCTTCGACGTGGACACGAGAGATGTTGCGATGGCTCGGCTGAATGTAGATCCACTTGCTGTCGGGGGAGAAGAACGGGTGCCGCATGCGCTCGAAGCCGGTCGTGAGCTGGGTCATGGGGCCGCCCGAGGCCGGCAGGCGGAAGAGCTGCAGCGTGTCGCCCTTCGTCGCCGTGACGGCAATCCACTTCCCGTCCGGCGAATAGACGCTGTCGAACTTATGCCCGGGCGAGTCGGTGAGCTGGACAGACTTGCGGGTTGCGAGGTCGAAGGAAAACAACTGCTGCGCCCCATTGACGGAGTCGACATCGAGGACCTTCTTGCCGTCCGGGGAGGGATTGATCGTCCAGGCGCCCCGCGCTTGCCGCTGGAAGAGCTCTTCCGCGTGGCTTCCGTCCAGGGCCACCAGCCAGTTCGAGCTGAGCGTGCTGTCCGGCGAACGGCTGATCAAGAGCTGTTTCCCGTCGGGCATCCAGACGGGACTGACCTGCGCGACGTCCTCTCCGGGCAGCGCGATCCGTTCGCTGCGGCGGCTGTCGATATCGAGCACGCGAGCTTCCTCGTGCCCGAGAACGTTGCTGACGAACGCGACCCGCCGGCCGTCGGGCGAGACGCTGGGATAGCTGTCGGTGACCAGGCCGGTGGTCAGGGGCTCCTCGGCGCCCGAAGGCGCCCCTCCCCCGGGCGCGAGCGGCAACCGCGTGAGGTTGCGCGCGGCCTCTCGCTCCGTGAGGGCGATGCGCAGGCCATCACGGGACACCGCGAGCGACACGAGGTCCGTCGTCATCAGGCTGATTGTCGTGGGCGGCTTCTCCGAAAAACCGCCCGAGCCCACGTCGACGGCCTTGATGCGGCTGCCGCCCCGGCTGTCCCGCACGCAAAAGTAGAGCCGCTTCGACGAGGCGTCCCAGGCATGCCCGAACCCGTCGGGAATACTGTGCGCCGCGCCCCCCGAAGCCGGGATCAGAACGAGACCCTGCGGCTGGGTCTCCAAGCTGATCCACCTCCCATCCGGGGAGCACGCGATGCCCATGATTTCCCACTGCGATTTCTCGCTCGGCAGCACCGCGCGCGCAGTACCGCCGCCCGCGGGGACCTCGAGGATCGAGCGCGCGTTCTCCGGGCCGCTGACGTAGAGAATCGCCGAGCCATCCGGCCTCCACGCCGGGAAGTTGGCGTCGGGTGCGAGGCGCCGCGCGCCCCCGCCCAGGGCGGGCAGGACCCAGAGATCGCCGCCGTAGGTCCTCACGTTGCGGCCGTAGGTCCCGCCGATCTGGACGAGGCCCGTCCGCGACGATCGCGTGGAAACAAACGCGATCGTGCCGCCGTCCGGCGAGAACGCGGGCTGAATGTCCTGCCCGGGGTCCTTCGTGATGTCGATATCCTCGTCGCCCTCTCCGCGCCGCACGTAGATCTCGAAGTTGCCGCTGCGGTTGGAGGCGTAGGCGAGAAGAGTGCCGTCCGGCGACCAGGCCGGCGACTCGGACGTCGCCCCGTCTCGGGTCAGGCGCGCGAGCTTGACGGCGACCGGGCCGCCGGGCGCCACGGGACGGGCGGCGAGCCGCCAGGTCGCGAGCGCCGCCAGGGCGGCGGCCGCGAGGGCGGCGGCGGCAAGCCGCCAGCCGCGCCCACCCCGTGTCGCTGCGGCGGAGACCGGCGTCGCAGCGATCTCCGGCGCCTCGTCGAGTTCGAGCCGCGCGTCGGCGATGTCGTGGAGGCGGCGCTTCGGATCGCGGTCGAGGCACCGCTTGAGCAACCGCCGCACCGACGCCGGCGTCGCCGCCGGGAGCGCACTCCAGTCGGGCTCTCGCGTCAGCACCGCCGCGAGCGTGTCCGAGATCGTCTCGCCTCGGAAAGCCTTTCGCCCTGTCAGCATCTCGAAGAGCACGGCGCCGAAGGCCCAGACGTCGGTCCGCCGGTCCACGGCTTTGCCGCGCGCCTGCTCGGGCGACATGTAGGCGGCGGTCCCGATGACGACGCCGGCGCGAGTCGCCGCGGCGGTCATCGTCGGAGAGTGCGACATGTCCGGCGAAGAGCCGTCGCCCGTCATCGCCTTGGCGAGGCCGAAGTCGAGGACCTTGACCTTCCCGTCCGGCGTCACCTTGACGTTGCCGGGCTTCAGGTCCCGGTGAACGATGCCCTTCTCGTGCGCGGCTTCGAGAGCGTCCGCGATCTGGCGCGCCACGCCGAGCGCCTCGTCCTGCGGGAGCGGGCCGGCCGCGATCCTCTCCGCCAGCGTCTCGCCTTCGACGAGCTCCAGCACGAGCGCCGGCGTTCCTCCGGAGTCCTCGAGGCCGTGAATGTGGGCGATGTTCGGGTGATTGAGCGAGGCAAGCACCTGAGCCTCGCGCTGGAACCGGGCCAGGCGCTCGGGATCCGCCGAGAAGAGCTCGGGCAGGACTTTGATCGCGACGTCACGTCCGAGCCGCGCGTCCCGCGCCCGATAGACTTCCCCCATCCCGCCCGCGCCGAGCGGCGACAGGATCTCGTAAGGGCCGAGGCGCGTGCCTGCGGAGAGTGGCATGCTTGCTGAGGGCGCATTCTATCGCCCGCGCCGCGCCATTGGCCGCCGCGGGCGGAGCAATCGGTCGTAGAATCGAGGCAGATGAGGCTTCGCACGGCGCTCCCGGCGGCATGCCTCGCCCTCGTCTTCCATTCGACCCCGGCATTCGCCCAGAAGACCGACGTCATCGTGCTCTTCAACGGCGACCGTGTGACCTGCGAGATCCGGTCCTACGACGCGGGCCGTTTGAGCGTCAAGACCGACATCGCGAGCGACATCTCGATCAAGTGGAACAAGATCGTGAGCATCTCGTCCGACAAGTGGTTCGAGATCGAGACGACCGACGCGCGCACCCACTACGGAACGCTCGCCCCCTCGACGCCGCCCGGCAAGCTCGACGTCGTCGCCGACGGACAGGCCGAGTCGATCGACTTCATGTCGGTCGTCCGCATCTCCCCGATCTACGAGTCGTTCTGGCGCCGCTGGAGGGGATCGCTCGATCTCGGCTTCAACTACACCCAGGCGAACCAGTTCGTGCAGTTCACGCTGAACGCGGACGCCACCTTCCGGCGCCCGACGTTCGAGCTGAACGCGAGCCTTTCCGCGTTCTTCACGAGTCAGGAAAACGTCGCGTCCACGCAGCGCGGGAGCCTTGCCCTCCAGTACCAGAAATTCCTGAAGGACCGCTGGCTCGTCATGGGCTTCGGGAGCATCGACCGCAACATCCAGCTCGGCCTCGACTGGCGCTACTCGCTCGGCGCCGCCTACGGAAGAGACCTCGTCTTCACCAACCGCACGAGGCTCACCGCCGCCGCGGGCCTGGTCGGCATGCACGAGGAACCGGTCACCGGCGCGGGCGCGAACGACCTTGCCGCCGTCGTGGGCGCGCAGTACTCGCTCTTCACCTACGATTACCCGAAGATCACGATCGGGGCCGCGCTGTCGATCATCCCGTACCTGACCCAGGCGGGCCGCGTGCGGGTCAGCTTCAACGGCAGCGTCAAGAGGGAAATCGCGAGAGACTTCTACCTGACCCTGTCCATCTTCGACGACTACGACAACCGGGACCCCTCCACCGGGCAGGCCAAGAACGACTGGGGCCCGGTGCTCGCGATCGGCTACACGTTCTGACGGGAGGCCGGTGAACGCGCCCGCCTCCAATTCCAAGGGTCACCGGGGCGGCCGATCTACGACCCGCTCCTCGAGCACCAGGTCGGCGACGCCGGTCCTACGGTTTCGGCGCGGTAGAGGCGGCCGCGCGCCGGTCCTGCTTCACATCGGGCTCGCGAATGCCCCTCTCGCTACCACTACCGCGCCGCCTCGTCCGCGAGCCTGCGGTAGAAGTCTTTTGCGGCCGCGAGGCGACCGAGCACTTCGGCCTTCTCCGTCTCGTCGTTCCAGCCCGTGTGGGCGGCCGCGGCCGCTTCCACGCGGTCGATCCACGCGACGAAGTACCGGGCGTCGGCGGCGCTCCGCACGGGCCGCCCGGCCACGGTCACGTAGACCGGGCTCGTCGTCGCGAAGGGGTAGATGTCGAGCACGGGCTCGACGGCATCCGGCGACCAGGCGCGCAGCGTGTACCAGCCGCTCTCCGTGACGGGGAGCTTCACCGTCGCGTCCGCCCGCATCCCGCCCGAGGCCACCGGGATCGTTGCGACCACCACCCCGTTCCCGACGATCTCGACCTTCTCGACGGGCGCGATCGAGCGCATCGACACCCGCGCCGTGAGCTCGTGCGCGCCCTCGGGAAGGCGGATCTCGTCGCCGGCTTCGCGGCCATCCACCGAAAACGAAAGGATCGGCCCGTTCGACACGAAGGTCCGGCCGGCCTTCAAGGCCGATAGCCACGCGCCGTAGTCGAGCTTCGCGCCCGAGCGCGCGAACACGCGGTTCATCCCGACCGGACCCCGCAGCGAGGCAAAGTTGGTCATGGCGTCGGTGCCCGATCCCGCGGGAAGGCGAAATCCGGCGTTCAGCAGCCGGTACCAGACCTCGGCCGTGGTTCTGTGGTCGCTGAAACCGACGACCTCCATGTAGTCCGCCTTGCCGAGCGCGACGTCGATCGGCAGCCCGTTGGTGAGCGGGTCGGCGCCGGTCGGATCCGGCAGCGGCGGGTCGAACGGATGCACGTAGCCCGAGATGCCCCCCTGCGCGTGCGCGAGGTCCATGATCGTGGCGTTGTCGGGGAAGAGGCTCGCCGCCGCGGTGTCGGCGTAACCGGCGTAGCCGGGCAGGATCAGCGCCTTCTCGAGGCCGAGGTGGCCGGTGTGGCCCCACCAGCTCGTGTGGTACTCCTGGTCGTGCTTGACGAGCGTCGTTGCCGTCGACACGGGATCGAGGCCCGCGGCAAAGCGCGCGACGTCCGGGATGCGCTGCTCCTTGTTGACGATCAGGTCCTCGACGACGTGGAGGTCCTCGGCTTCGGCCTGGGCGCGCAGGCTCGCGGCATCGGCCCGGTACGCGCCGCCGTAGTTCATGTGGACGTGCATGTCGCCGCTCCACCAGCCGCGCGCGGGCAGGTCCATGAGGCGGTCGAGCTTCACATGCGCCTCCGCGGTCTGGCCGGCTGCGACCGTCACCGTCCGCGTGACCGGCGCGTACTCGAGGCCGCGCGTCGCGAGCACCGTGTACGTTCCCGCGGGAAGCGTCAGCGTCGCCGCGCCGGGGGCGTGGAAGTACGTCATCTCGAAGGACCGCACCTTGCGGTCGAAGGCGTCGTCGGCGTGGCGCCACACGTCGTCCGGCGTCCAGCCGCGGCCGTCCTGCCCCGTCACCGAGAAGCGAACGGGCATCGAGACGCCCGCCGCGTCGGTCGCCGCCAGG
>Ga0209048_10002012_pt1 | contig 20444 bp, 16 predicted proteins | sample FrelakmetCRP12CR_FD_187146 | JGI IMG/M metagenome (GOLD analysis project Ga0209048, IMG submission 187146) | Freshwater lake sediment microbial communities from the University of Notre Dame, USA, for methane emissions studies - CRP12 CR (SPAdes)... | ecosystem: Environmental > Aquatic >... | reverse complement strand
GGCAAGCGCGCCGCCGCCTCGCGGCTCGTCGGCGACCACCGGCGGGGGCGTCTGGTCCGGCGTCGCCCTGAACCGGTCGAGCAGCTCGAGCGGCGCCCAGCGGATGGCCGTCAGCAGCCCGCGCTCCTCGGCGCCGAGGCCGGCGGCCCGGGCGCAGAGGCGCCTCAGCACGTCGGCCGCCGTCTCCGCATCGGGAAGCGCGCGGTGCCGGCGCTCGATGCCGAACTCGGCGGCAAGGATGGCCAGCGCGTGCCGGTCGAGCTCGGGGTAGAGCAGGAGGGCTGCTTCGAGGGTGTCGAACCATGCGTTACCGAGCGGCGGCAGGCCCGCCCTGCGGGCGCCGGCCGCCAGGTGATCGCGGTCGAAGCCGACGTTGTGGCCGACGAGCACCGCGTCGCCGGCGAACTCGCGCAGGGCTGCGAACGCCTCGGGGAAGGTGGGGGCGCCGCGCAGGTCCGCGTCGGCGATGCGCACCAGCCGAGTGATGAAGAGCGGGATCGGCACGCCCGGGTCGACGAGCGTGACGAAATGGGCGCGGACTTCGAGGTCCGGGCCGAGTCGCACGGCGCCGATGTCGATGATGCGATCGAGCTCCGGGTCCAGACCGGTGGTCTCGGTGTCGAGCACGACGAGCTGGGGAGGAGCGGCCGCGGGCATGTCCTCAGGATAGCAGAGCGGCTGGGGCGGACCGCGACCGAGCGGGGAAACGTCCGCATGAGGACCGGCGGGCGCCGCGTACGGCGCGGCGCGAAGGCTTCAGGCCGCGGGCAGACTCGCGAGCGCGCCGGCGGCCATGGCGGCGATCAGGCCGAGGAGCTCGGCCTGGCCCTCGCCGGCGGCGCGGCTCAGGGTGAGGGTGAGCGCGAGCTGGCTCGCTCCGCAGGGCGCCGTGGAGACGATCACGTGAGCCGTGTCGGTCTGCGTGGTGCCGCCACCTCCGGCGCCGCTCGTGGCGCCGGTGGCGCCGGCGGTGGACCCGTCGCGGCCGGCCACGCAGGACATGGCGTCGAGCGCCTGCGTCGCCAAGTCTGCCGCCGCCTGGAGGACGCCATGCGCAGAGGCCTGGCCCAGGAGAGCGGCGTGCCCGGCGGCGATCTTCTGGATCGCGTGGCGCAGGGCGAGCACATCCTGGTCGCTGCGCTTGAGCTGCGTGAACACCTTGGCGTTGTGCATGGCCACGGCGGCCTGCCCGGCGAGGGCGTTGGCGAGGCGCATCTCCTGGCGGCTGAAGCGCCGCTCCCGCTGGTGATCGAGAACCTCGAGCAGGCCGATGGCCTGGCCCTGGTGGACCATCGGCAGGATGAGCAGGCACTTGTCGCCGTCGCGGCGCATGATCGCGACCTCGGCCGCGTCGGCGAGAGGGTCGCTCACGTTGACGGTGATGCTCTCGTGGTCCTCGATAGCCTTGCGGGCCATGGGGAACTGGCTCAGCGTGTAGGTCATGGTGTCGACCGTGCGGTTGCCGAGGTCGTCGTACTCGGCCTGCACGGAGACGGTGCGGGTCGCCGGGTCGTACTCCGAGATCACGCACATGTGGGCGTCGAGCAAGGTGGTCATCTGCTTGGCGATCTCGCGCAGGAGCTCGGGAACCTCGAGCTGGCTGGAGACGACGATGGCGGTCTCGACCAGCGTCTCGAGCTCGCGTTCGCGGGCGAGGCGGGCGGCGAGGTGGTTGCTCCCCCCGATGAGGTGGGTGAGCTCGTCGATGTCTTCCATCTTGATGCGCCGGTGCCCGCCGGCGGTGCGCGTGCAGGGCAAGAAGCCGGAGGCCGTCCAGCGGCGGATGGTGTGCGGCGACACGCCCAAGCGGCGCGCGGCCAGCTGTACGCTCAAATACACGCGCAAACCGTAGCGGGGAACTTGCCCAGCGTCAACAAGACGCGAAGTTTCACGGTCGCGTGGCGCGACGTTTTTGCGCCTGTCTCGGGGGGAGAACTCCCCGCTAATGAGGCCTATCGAGCGCTGCGAAGACGACCTACGCGCGCGAGTTTCGACGCGCTCTCGCCGCGCGCCGGCAGACATCAGGCGGAGGTGCCCTCCGGGGCCGCCACGGCGGCGGTGATCGCGACGATGAAGTCGAGCAGTTCCACCGGACCCTCGCCTGGCGGGTCGCCGCCCATGCTGGCGACGCAGGAGATGGCGCCGAAGGCTTCGCAGACGGCGCCGGCGACGGCGGCGAGGACGTCCGAGCCGCGCCCGGCGGCGCTCACCCCCGGCACGCGCGCGGTGAGATCGGTGAGCACGCGACGCAGGCTGGCCACGTCCTCGTCGCTGCGTCGCCGTTCGGCGAACAGCTTGGCGTTCTTGATGGCCACGGCCGCCTGTCCGGCGATGGCGCCCGCCAGGCGGAGCTCCTGGCGTGAGAACTGGCGGGACCGTTTCTGGTCGACCACTTCGACGATGCCGATGGTGTCGCCCTGCACGATGAGCGGCACCATGAGGAGGCTTCGATCGCCCTCGCGGCGCAGCTCCGCGACCTCTGCGGGGTCGGCGTCGGGATCGTCGCGGTGCACGACCGCCGCCGTCTGCTCCTGCAGCACGCTGCGCGTGAGGGGGAAGTCCCTCAGCCTTCAGGGGCTCGCGTGCGGAAGGCGCCGTCCTGCATGGTCGTGCTCGGCGAGCGTGATGAGGCCTTGGGTCTCGACGTCGTACTCGGAGATGGCGCACAAGTGGCAGTCGAGCAGGCTGGTCATGCGCATCGCGATCTCCAGCGGGAGCTCGGTGAGGTCGATCTTGCCGGCAAGCGCGATGGAGGTGTTGATGAGCACGTCGACCTCGCGCTCGCGGGCCTGCTGGGCGGCCAGATGGTTGCTGTTGCCGATGGCCTTGGAGAGGTCGTCGATATCGTGCTCGTCGATGCGGCGGTGGCCGCCGGCGGTGCGCGTGCAGGGGAGGAAGCCGGTCGCAGTCCAGCGGCGGATCGTGACCGGCGACACACTGAGCCGCCGCGCGGCCTGCGGGACGCTGAGAAGCAGAGGCAGAACCTCGCGGCGTCGCCTCGAGAAGTCACCCACGAGCAACTTCATGCCGGTTACGCGAACGACTTTCGCTAGGAAGATGACCTGTAGATCGGTTACCTTCTCTGCGATACTCGATGAGATATGACAGCCGGCCGAGTCGGGGTCTTGTCGTGGGTCCTGCGGACCGGCGGACACGAGGCGAAGGGGTGGCAGCATGCGGGTCCTCCAACTCGGCGTGGGCGCGGTGGGTGAGGTCAACGCCCGGGTCATCGCCCGGGAGCCGGCGGTCGAGGTGGTCGTCCTGGCGGACATCGACGAGAGCCGGCTGCGCGAGGTGGCCGCCAAGCTGCCGCCGGGCAAGGCTGAGACCATCGTGCTGGACGCCTCCGACCGTGCGGCCCTGGTGAAGGCCGCGAATGGTGTCGATTTCGTGCTCAACGCCCTGGCCACCGCCTGGGACCTCCCGGTCATGGAGGCCTGCCTGGAGGCCGGGCGGCACTATCTCGACATGGGCACCGGCGGGCCGCGCGACATCACCGGCACCGCCGATCTCGACGAGCAACTCGCCCTCGACGACGAGTTCAAGAAGCGCGGCCTGGCCGGCTTCGTGTCGTTGGGCATCGACCCGGGCGTGAGCGACATGTTCGCGCGCGCCCTGCACGACGAGTTCGACACCGTCGAGTCGCTCACGGTGCTGGACGGCGACAATGGCACCGTGGATGACTACGAGCTGGCCTGCTCGTTCTCCGTGGAGACGATGATCGAGGAGTGCCTGCTGCCGCCGTACGTCTTGCGGGACGGCAGGGAGGGGCGCAACGAGCCGCTCTCGGTCTTCAGGGAGTTCGACTTCCCCGCGCCGGTCGGCAAGCTCACGCTGTGCAACGTCGACCACGAAGAGGCCCAGCTCATGCCGATGTACCTGAGGGGCAAGGGGCTCAAGAACGCCATCTTCTTCATCGGCCTGGACGAGCGCTTCGTCGAGGCGCTGCGCGTCTTCAGGATCCTTGGCCTCAACCGGCGCGAGCCGGTCGAGTTCGGCGGCGCCATGATATCGCCGGTCCAGTTCGTGGCCTCACGTTTTCCGCGGCCGGTCGACCTGGCCGGCAAGTTGCACGGCGCCGTCTGCGTCGGCACGCTCTGCGAAGGCACCATCGGCGGGGCGCCGGTGCGACGCTTCCGCTATCAGACCACGTCGCACGACGAGTCGTGGGAGAAGTGGGGCGTGCAGGGCACCGCCTTCCAGACCGGCGCCTCCGCAGCCTGCGCCGTCACCCAGTTCGCGCGCGGCGAGATCGCACGCCGCGGGGTCTTCCCCGCGGAGGTGCTCGACCCCGCGGCCTACATGGCCGAGATGGAGAGGGTAGGCCTGGCGGTCGGGGTGATGGACCTGCCGGCCGAGTGACGGATGCAGCCGGGTCAACGTGGGGGCGCCGTCAGGCACACCGCACACTGAGCGCCGGGACGGCTGCGCCGGCGCCTGCGACTCCGATACCATGAGGGCGTGTCGTCCCCTCTGAAACGCTCCCTGCGGGAGCTTCGCTCCTTCCCCGGTCAGTTCTGGGTGCTGACCCTGGGCATCCTCATCTACGTGGCGGCAGCCGCGCTCGCCTTCCCCTTCGAGGGCATCTACCTGCACAGGGAGCTGGGCGTGTCCATGACGATGGTCGGCGTGGTCTTCGGCCTCGTGCCGGTCGCCGTGATGCCGATGCAGTTCTGGGGCGGGCATCTCACCGACCGTCTCGGACGTCGCTGGGTGATCCTGCTCTCGGTGAGCATGGGCGTGGTGTGGTTCGCCGGCTTCGCCTTCGTCACCCAGGTCTGGCAGGTCGCCCTGCTGGTCGCCATCGAGAGCTCGCTGGGATGGCCGCTGTTCCAGACGGCCAGCAACGCCATGATCGCCGACCTCCTCCCGCCCGAGAAGCGGCAGGAGGCGTTCAGCGTCAGCCGCGTGGCGATGAACCTGGGCGTCGTGGTCGGTCCCGCGGCGGCTGGGCTGTCTCTCGGCTTCGGCGTGAGCTTTCGCGAGCTGTTCCTGGCCGCGGCCGCGGGCTGCGCGCTGATGGTGGCGATCATGTTCTTCACCATCCGTGAGAGCCGCCCGGCGAGCGCCACAGCGCCGCAGAAGCACCGCGACGCGCAGGGACGCAGCGGCTACCGCATCGTGCTCCACGACCGTGTGTTCCTCGTGTTCTGCCTGGTCGCCGTGCTGCCCGTGTTCTGCATCGGCAACTTCGGGTCGATCTACTCCGTCTACATCACCGACTACCTCGGCGTGCCCTACGGGGAGTGGGGGATGCTGCTGGCCCTCAATGCCTTCATCGTCGCCACCGTGCAGTACCCGCTGGTGCGCGCCACGCGCTTCAAGAACCGTATGGTCCTGCTGGCCATCGCCAGCGCCGCGCTGGCGCTGGGCATCGGCGGCTCGGCCTTTGCAGGGCCCTTGTGGTCGCTGATCATCCTCATCGTCGTGATGAGCCTCGGCGAGACGCTGCTCTCACCGGTGGCCTCGGCCGAGGTGTCCGACCTCGCCCCCGAGGCCGTGCGCGGGCGCTACATGGGCGTGTGGACGATCGCCTGGAGCGGCGGCGCCGCCCTGGGGCCGGCCTTCGGCGGCTGGGCCATGGACGCCTTCGGTGGGCGCCAGGCGTTCGCCATCCTGCTGGTCGAGGGTCTGGTCGGCGCCGGCCTGTTCCTGGCGCTGGCGCCGGGCTGGAAGCGGCGCCGCCAGCAGGCCCGGGCGGCGGGGAGTCCGCGTCCCGAGGCCGCCTGACCGGCGGCGGGCCTTCGGGCCCGCCGCTCCGTCCCGCTCGTCCCGCCCGGCGCCCTACAGGTCCAGGGCGCTCTGCAGGTCGCGGGCGTGCTCCTCCTCGATGATGAGGATGTCCTCGAGGGCGCGGCGCAGGCCGTACTCCTGCAGCGCCTCGGCCTGACCGATGCGCGCGCGATAGCGCGCGATGGCGTCGAGCTCACCCTCCAGGTCCTGCTCGAGCATGACCTTCGAGTCCGCCGAGACGTGGATGTCGGCGACGTTCACGTCGGGTACGCCGCCCAGGAAGTCGATCTGGTCGCTCAGCGTGATGGCGTGCTGGTGCTCCTCGTTGGAGTGCACGGTGAGCTCGGCCGAGATGGCGTCGTACTGCGGCCCGGTGATCACCGAAGCGTGCTGCACGTACTGGATCAGCGCCGCATACTCCTTGGCGAGGTCCTTGTTGAGCTCGTCGATGAGCTGCGCCCTGGTGAGCTTGCGGGTCGTCTTTGTGGTGGCCTTCATGGCGGCTGGCTTTGCCACGCTCGACTCCTTTCGGCGGGTGACACCTGTGGGGCCGGCGCGCTGCGCGCCGGCGTTTCGCACAAGGGTACTCCCGAAGGCGCCCGTCTGCACCGCTGCTCAGCCGGGCGCCGTCTCCGCGGCGAGCGGCACGGCGCCCTCTGCTTCGCTCGCGTAGGCATGCTTCGGCCGCAGCCGGTCGAAGGCGAGGTACAGCACCGGCACCAGAACGAGGGTCAGCACGGTCGAGGTGAAGAGCCCGCCGATCACGACGATCGCCAGCGGCGTGGAGAGGAAGCCTCCCTTGCCCATGCCCAACGCCATCGGCGTGAGCGCGAGGATCGTGGCCACCGCGGTCATGAGGATCGGCCGCAGGCGCCGCCGCCCGCCTTCGATGACCGCGCTGCGCGCGTCCATGCCGCTGCGGCGGAACTGCTCCACGAGGTCGAGCAGCACGATGGCGTTGGTGACGACGATGCCGATGAGCATCAGGAGGCCGACGAGGCTGGGCATGCCCAGCGCCGTGCCGGTGGCGACCAGCGCGAGGACGGCGCCCACCGCCGCGAACGGGATGCTGACCAGCAGGATCAGCGGGTTCAGAAGGCTGCGGAAGGTGGCGACCATGATGAGGTACACGAGCAGGATGGCGATGAGCATGGCGATGCCCAGGGTGCGAAAGACGTCGTTGGTCGCCTGCGTGGCGCCGGCCAGTGCCCAGGTGGCGCCGGCGGGCATCTGCACGCCCTCCATCGCCGTTGTGACGGCGCTGGAGGCCGCCCCGATGTTGTTGTTGACGGCGGCGGCCGTGATGCTGGCTGTGCGCTCGCCGTCGACGTGCGTGACCTGCACCGGCGCCTTGGCCTCGGCGATCGTGGCGATCCGGCCGAGCGGCACCATGCCCTTGGCGCCGGGCACCGGGAGGCGCATGAGCATGGCGCTCACGGCGCCCGGGATCGGCGGCAGTTTGATGTCTCGCACCATCACCTGCGCCGGCAGCGGGCCGTCGGCCGTGGGCACCACGCCGATGGGGTAGCCGTTGAGGATCAGCGTCGTGTAGAGGCTGAGCGTGGAGGCGCTCACCCCGGCGGCGGCGGCCTTGGCCTGGTCGATGGCCACGGTGGCCGCCGGGCGGCCCTCGCTGAGGTTGGACTTGACGTCGGCGAGGCCCTCCACCGTCTTCACTCTCTCGAGGACGATGTCGTTGGCCGCCTTGAGCACGGCCGGGTCGCTGGCCGAGACGCGGACCTCCATCGTGGAGCCACCGCCCATGGAGTTGGAGGCGTCCTCGCCGGTCACCGTGACGGAGCCGGCGTTCTGCAGCTTGGCGACCTCGGCGCGGACCTGGTCGACAATGGCGAGCTTGTCCATGGCGGGGTCGGTGGTGACCGTGAACACCGCTTGGCTGGAGGAGGCGCTGGTACCGCCGCCGGCGCCGAAGAGGCTGCCGGTGCTGCCCGCGGTCACTTGGTAGATGCGCACGCCTTTCGTGGTCGCGAGAATCGCCTCGACCCTGGCGGCCGAGGCCATGGTCGCGTCGAGGCTCGTCCCCGGCGGCAACTGCTGGGTGACGGTCATGGTGTTCTGCGCGGAGCTGTCGAAGAGGTTGGTCTTGAGGAGGGGCGTCAGGGCCATCGTGCCGACGAAGATGGCGACGGCGAGCACGAGCGTGACGACCTTGTGGCCGAGGGCGAGCTTGAGGGCCGGCAGGTAGGCGCGCTGCAGGCGGGTGACCTGGTCAGGGTCACGGTGGCCGACCTGGCGCTTGGAGAGCACCCACGTGGACGCCACCGGGACCACCACCAGGGCGACGAGCAGGCTGGCCAGGAGGGCGAAGGTGACGGTGAGGGCGAAGGGGCGGAAGAACTCCGAGGCCATGCCGTGCACGAAGCCCAGGGGGAGGAACACGGCGACGGTGGTGAGTGTGCTGGCGGTGATCGCTCCGGCGACCTCGCGGGTGCCGGTGTAGGCGGCCGTGCGCACGTCGTCGCCTTCCTGCAGGTGGCGGTACGTGTTCTCGATCACGACGATGGAGTCGTCGATCACGCGCCCGATGGCGATGGTGAGGCCGCCGAGGGTGAGCATGTTCAGCGACTGGCCGCGCGAGTACAGGATGATGAGCGCGCCGATCACGCTCAGCGGGATCGAGAGGCTGGCGATGAGGGTGGAGCGCCAGCTCCGCAGGAAGACCCAGATGATGAGCACTGCGAATACCGCGCCGAGGAGCCCCTCGCGCCACAGCGAGGTGATGCTCTCCTTGACGTAGATGGACTGGTCGATGACCGTGGTGATCTTCGTCCTGCCGCCGAGCTCGCGGGTGATGGCCGGCAGCTCGTCGGCGACGGCGTTGGCGATGTCGACGGTGTTGCCGGTCGAGGCCTTGCTGATGGAGATGCCGATCGACGACTTGCCGTTGGTGCGCGTGATGGCGGTGAGCGGCGCGGTGGCGATGCGCACGTCGGCGATCTGGCCGACGGTGACCGGCTGGGCGGCCGCAGTGGAGGGCGTGCCGGAGGCGGTGGAAGCGCCGGAGGTCGAGGCGCCCGTGGCGGAGGCACCGCCGCCGCTCGCACCCGCTGCCGCGACGCTCAGGGCGCTGGTGCCCGCCGGCGCGATCACGAGGCGCGTGATGGCAGCCACGGTCTGCGCGCGCGCGGTGACAGTGATGGGGTACACGAGGCTGCCGGACGTGACCGTGCCTGCTCCGGTGGTGATGTTCGCCTGCTGGATCGTGGTGGCGATCTGCGTGGGATCGACGCCGAGGCGCGCGATCTCCGCCGGCTTGAGCTGGATCTGCAGCTGCATCTGTTCCACGCCCGAGAGGGTCACGGCCTGCACGCCGGGGATCCCCTGGAGCTCGGGCACCACCTGGGTGCCCAGTTGCGTGGCGAGCTCCTGGGGTGGCAGCGACGACGTGACCGCGAGCTGCACCACCGGCATGGAGTTGAAGTTGAGCACCGCGACCTCGGGGGGCAGCGCGGTCGGCGGCAGCTGCGCGCCCGACACAGCCTGCTGCACCTCGGCCTCCCTGGCCTTCATGTCGGTGCCGAACTCGTACTGGACGGTGATGATGCTCATCCCCTCGTTGGAGAACGAGTCGTACTCCTTGACGCCGCTGATCGTCTTCAGGGTCTGCTCCAGAGGCGTCGTCACGTTACGCTCCACATCGCTGGGCGAGGTGCCCGGGTCGACCGTGAAGATGGTCAGATAAGGGAAGGTGAGGTCGGGGATCAGCTCCTGCTTGAGCGAGCTCACGGAGATGACGCCGAAGACGACGACGGCGACGACCAGGAGGCCGACGATCGAGCGATTGCGCAGGGACATCTTGGTCAGCCAGCTCACGTCGTGCCTCCGGAGCGTCGGGGGGTGTCGTTGTCGGGGTGCGGGGTCGTGCGCGTTGCGGCGGACTTCACCTGGTGGCGCTGCCAGCGGGCGATCACGCCGGGGATCTCGGTCTCGAGGAACACGGAGAAGTAGCGCAGGTCGTGCATGAGGGCGTAGTTGGAGTGCGTCTGGTCCTGGTCGGCGACAGACGCGAGTCCGCGGTCGAGAAGGGCGTGCAGGGTGCGCACGTGGTCGAGGCGCAGCATGGAATCCATCTGGCCGGGGAGGGCGCGGTAGAAATCGCCGCGCTGCCCCGGCTCACCGACGAGCTCGGCGACGCCGAACTGCAGCAGCGCGCGGGCGGCGCCACTCACGGCCGCCTTGCTCACGCCGAGGGCTTCCGCGATCTGGGTCAATGACTGGACCGGCGGGTCGCACATCAGAAGATAACCGGAGACGCGGCCGGCCATGCGCGTCACGCCCATCTGCTCGTAAAGGAGTCCGAACTCCTCCACGAGCTGGCGCTGTTCCTCGGTACGCGTGCGCTGGTCCACTCCAAAACCTCCCGACACCTCCGAGCACGACCTTTGTCAACAGCGTAATGTATGGAGTGAACGGAGTGAACGCAACCCGGCGGTGCAGGCAGCGGACGGGCGCGCCGGTCGCATCTTGACCGGCGCGCCCGTCCGCCTGACGGCCCGGCGCGAGGTGTATGACGCCGTCAGTCGCCGGGGGCGAGCGCGAGGTCGGCGAGGCGCTCGGCGACCGCGGCGATGCGCTCGCGCCCCTGGAGCGGCGCGAGCCAGCGCGGCGGGATACCCGCCTCGCCGTACACGGCGCCGGCCAGGGCGCCGGTCACGGCGCCGACCGTGTCGGCGTCGTTGCCCAGGTTCACGGTGAAGCACACGGCTTCCTCGAACGTGCCGGTGTGAAGCACCGACCAGACTGCCGTGCGCAGGGTGTCGAGCACGAAGACCGAGCTCTGGACCTCTTCCGGCTCGGCTTCCAGCGCCTCACGCAGCGTGGCGCTGACGCGTTTGTCTTCCTCGTCGATGGTGTGGGCGATGGAGGGGAGCTCTGCGCGCAGCTCGCCGGCTATGGCGGCGTCGAGGAGGTCGTTGAAGGCCACGCAGGCCCAGCCGGCCAGCCGGTCGAAGTGCGTCAGCATGGACTCGCGCTGTGAGTTGGCGTGGCGCGCCTCGGCGTCGCCGCAGTACAGCAGGGCCAGAGGCGCGCAGCGCATAAGGCTGCCGTTGCCGGCCGTGGGGCTGCCGAGGATCTCGAAGGCGCGCCGCGAGGCTAGGTCCCAGTGCGTGCCGGAGCGGAAGCTCAGCAGCACGGTGCGGACCGTCAGGCTCACGTCGCGCGGCGTGCCGTCGAACCACGCCAGATAACGCTCCATGATGTCCTCGGGGTCGAAGCCGCCCACGTCGGCCAGGCTTTCCGCCAGACAGAGCATCATCTCGGTGGCGTCGGTGGTCTCGCCGGGCGCGACGTCGTGGCAGCCGCCGCCCAGCATCTCGGTGATGACGCCGTGACGCTCCTCGATCTGCGCCGCCGTGAGGAAGTCGGCGGGCGCGCCCAGAGCCTCGCCGACGGCGAGGCCGAGCAGCACGCCGCGAAAGCGGTCGCGCAGTACCGGACTCGCGAGGCGCAGCGGCATCAGGCGAGCAAGTCCCTGGCGAGGCGCTCGAAGAAGAGCGCCTGATAGGTAAGGTCCTCGACGAGGATGCGTTCGTCGGGCTCGTGGTCGCGGCCGCCCTGCATGGCGTGGAAGCTCTCGGCGACGTAAGGGGCGAATCCGTAGGCGATGCAGTCGGGGAAGCACTCGCGCACCCAGCGCGAGTCGGTGAAGCTGCCGGAGCACATGGGCGCGAGCACGGCGTCTGACACGTCCCGGCGAAGCACGCGCGCGATGCTCTCGCTGAGCGCCGTCGGCGCCGGCGACGCGTTGGGGGTGGTCACGTCGACCCACTCGAACTCCCAGTCGATGCCCAGCGGGTCGAGCACCGCGGCCACGAGCTCACGGGTGCCCGCGGCGGTCATCTCCGGCAGGATGCGGCAGTCGATGCAGGCCTCGGCACGCGTGGGGATGACGTTCACTGCTTGGCCGGCGTCGAGCATGGTGGGGGTGAACGTGGCGCCGAGCAGGGGCTCGACCAACGAGGCGACTTCCGGGTCCATCCGGCGCAGCTCCGCGCCGGCGGCGCGCGCCGTCTGCGGGCCTTTGAGGCGCGCGCGCAGGTCGGGATCGGTGACGACGGCGTCGATGAACTGCGCCGTGAGCGGCGTGACGATGGCCGGCGGCTCATAGAGGCCGAGCGCGATGACGGCGCGCGCCAGGTCGATGACCGCGCTGTGCTCCTTCTCGGGCACCGAGGCGTGACCGCCGCGGCCGCGCGTGCGGATAAGGAACTGCGCGAAGGCCTTCTCGCCGGCGGCGAGCAGAAAGACCTTCTGACCGCCCACCGGCAGCCACAGGCCGCCCATGCCCTCGTTGAGGAGGTACTCGGAGCGCAGCGTGTCGGGCTCGTTGTGGCAGAGCCAGCGCACGCCGCAGTGGTCGCCGACTTCCTCGTCGACGGTGGCCGCGTACTTGATGGTGCCGGCGAAGTCGGCGCCCGAGCGCTTGAGGCGCGCCAGCGCCACGGCCTCGGCGGCCACCTGGTTCTTCATGTCCGTGGCGCCGCAGCCCCACACGTAGCCGTCCGTCACGAGTCCGCCGAAGGGGGGCATGCTCCATGCGGCCGCATCGGCCGGCACGACGTCCGTGTGACCCATGTAGGTCAGCGTGGGGCCGGGGCGGGCGCCGTCGAGGCGCGCCACGAGGTTCTGCCGCTCCGGCGTCTCGCCGAGGAGAGTGCTCTCGATGCCGTTGCCCGCCAGGTAGTCCTTGAGGACGAGCGCGCAGGCGGTCTCATTGCCGGGCGGGTTGGTGGTGTCCACGCGCAGCAGGGCGGTGAAGAGGTCGACGACTTCACGCTCAAGAGCGTTCCAGTCGTCGGCCTCGAGACCGTACAACGCCACCGTCACCATCCTTGCCCGCGGGGGGAGAGGGACTTGCCTGCGCTCATGATAGCGGTCTGCACTTCGCGCTGCGAACCGCCTAGGCTCAGGCTCAGAGCGTACCCGTCCGAGCCTGGAGGAGGAGCCGCATGAGGATCGCCGTCGTCGGCGCCGGCGGCGGCGACGGCGACACGGGCATCCCGCCGGCGATCGTCGCCAAGATGATCGCTAGGGGCGAGATCGCCGGCCCCGGCGTCTTCGTGCCCCAGCACATCGTGCCCTGCGACCGGTTCTTCCGCGAGTTCGCGCGCTGGGGCGTCACCGTCGACGCGCAGATGCGCGAGATCCTGGCGGCGCCGGAGGGCTGAGCTTGGCCCGCCGCTGTGTCGAGTCCGGCCGCCGCTGCGCCTCAGAGGTCCAGCGCGGCCTGCGCGGCGCCGGTCTCCACGCCGAGCAGCTGCGCCATGCGCCGCGCGTTGCGCATGCCCCAGTCCTCGTAGTTGTTGTTGAAAAGGACGTGCACGGCACGGGTCTGCCGGGCGAGTTCGCGCACCTGCGGGACCCACTCCTGGAGCTCGTGGTCCGCGTAGAGGTACTTGAAGCGGTCCGACGCGACTTTGGTCTTCGCGTCCCAGGTGCTCGCGTTGCGCCCGTGGAGCCGCACGATCGCCAGGGGCGCGGTGGCGGCGACGGTCGCCGGCGTGCTCGAGCGGAAGCCCTGCGGCTCATCGACGCTCACGTAGGCGAGCCCGGCCTCTTCCAGAAGTCGGAGCGTGCCGGCGGCGGCCTGCTGGTCCATCCAGCCGCCGCCGCGGAACTCCACGGCCAGCGTCCAGCCGGGCAGTCGCTGCGGCAGCTCGCGCACGTAGGCGGCGTTCGACTCTGAGCTCACGAACCAGGGCGGGAACTGGAAGAGCACGGCGCCGAGCTTGCCGGCGTCGGCCAGGGGCGCCAGGGCGCGCCGGTGCAGCTCCCAGAGCTTCGCCACGGCGTGCTCGCCGACGTCCTTGCGGTAGGCGTTCTTCTTGGCGAGCGCCTCCGCCGGCAGGGCATCGCGCAGCCATGCGGGGAGGCGCTCGACGCGTGCCGGGTGGCCGGTGAGCAGGGCGTAGGCCTTCACGTTGAAGACGAAGCCTTCGGGGGTGCGCGCCGCCCAGAGAGCGCTGTTGCGCTCAGACGGCGGCGCGTAGTAGGTGGAGTCCACCTCGACGATCGGGAACTGCTCGGCGTAGTACCGCAGCCGCGCCTCGGCGCTGGTCACGCCACGCGGGTAGAAGCGCCCGCTGGCGATCAGCGTGGGGTCGGTCCACGAACAGCTGCCCACCAGGATGCGCGCGCTCATCTCGGCCTCCGACGATCCTCTGCTCCGGCGTTCCTCTGCTTTACCGCGCAAGCAACGTTGTTCCCCCAGCGGGCCGGGTCTATACTCGGGCCGCGGCTGAAGACTAGTCGGCGCCACGGTCTCTGCAGGCCACAGCCTCGAGCACGAAGGGGCACCGAAGGGGGCGCCGCCGATGGGCGGGATCTGCGCAGCAGGTACCCGCCCATCGTCATGAGCGGCGCCCGTGGGCAGAGTGCCCGCCCGTTCCGCGCTTCCGGGCGCGCCACGCCACGTTGAAGTTAGCCCGCGACTTTCCTATACTCTGCTTCCCTCAGTGTCGGAATGGCGGAATTGGTAGACGCGCTAGGTTGAGGGCCTAGTGAGGGCATAACCTCATGGGGGTTCAAGTCCCCCTTCCGACACCATCCTCTCCACTTCTTCCCGCGCTGCCCGGCGGCACCGCCGCCCGCGGGCTCGGCGCCGGCTACAGCCCGCGCCAGAGCGGCAGGCCCGTGACCTCGTCGTGGCCGCGCTCCAGCGGTTCGCCGACCAGCTCCTGGAGGATGAGCTCGCAGGCGAAGATGCGGCAGCCGGGGACGACGTGGCCGCCGACGCAGGCGCCGTCGTGGCCGGCGAGCGTGGCGTGCACGTGCACGGCGGTGGCGCCGTCGCGCCGCGAGACGTTGCCGAGCAGGCCCAGCAGCTCGACGGCGCCGTCCACGTCGAACTCGCCGTAGGCTTTGATCTCCTGGTCGTAGAAGGCCAGGCGAGCGTGGCTGAGCGCGCCGATGGCGCGCACCTCGGCCGTCGCCATGCCGTGCGCGTCGGCCACGGCGGCGATCTCCGCCAGCAGATCGCCGCCGTGCGACAGGCGCGCCACGATGCGCCGGCCGCGTGCGAACTCCCGTGAACCCATGACGCCTCCTCGTGCCGATCCCGCCGCCTGAAAGGCGGCTCCGTCGGCATGAAGTCTACCCCGCGAGCGGCCTCAGGCAGGCGGTTGTGAAGCCGGAGGGCTGGGTATGAGCCGAGGAAAGCTGCATGACGAATCCGGAGGAGCGATGAGCGAGACCCGCAACCTGAGAAACCCCGGGCCCGGTGACGTCGATACGTGGCGGGCGGAATTCGACGAGCTCGAGCTGCGCATGGACGCGCTGCGACAGGCGTTCCTCGACGGCGTGCGTGCGTTCACCATGGCCGACGAGATCGTGGAGCGCATCCACGCACGCTTCGACGATATGGGCGAGCAACTCCACAAGATGCACTGCACCTACCCGTTCGGCGGCTGGCCGGGGCAGGAAGACTGCCGCTTCGAGCCACCGGTGACCTACGACAGTGACGCGAGCAAGCCGGCGGATGTCTGACGAGGAGCACCGCGCGGAGCGTCCCGGCAGTCACGTCTCGGCGGAGTTCCGCGGCGAGGTCTGCGTGGTGCGCTGGGGCAGCGGCTCCGACGGCGATGTGGCCGCCGATCTGCGCGCTGAGCTGGAGTTCTGCCGGGCGTCCGGCGCGGCCGACGTCGTCCTCGACGTGGATCCCGGCGCCACGCTCGGCGCCGAAGAAGTAGAAGTGCTGCAGGAGCTCGCCGCGACCTTCCGCCGCGAGGGCGGCGAGTTCGTGGTCGCCGTCGACGATCCGACGGCCCGGGCGCTGCTGGCAGAGGCCGGGCTCGTGCGGCCGCCGCTGCCGCACCCGGTCTCGGGAGCCGCCGCCGGCGGCGAGCCCATCGCGCTGCCGGCCAAGCCCGGCTGGGAGCACGAGTTCACCTTCGCGGCGAGCACAGAGGCTCTGCCGACAGCGCGCCGCCGGGTCACGGCCTTCGCGGAGGTGGCCGGGCTTCATGGATCCGACCTGTTCGAGTTCAGCGTCGCGGTGGCCGAGGCCCTCACAAACGCTCTTGTGCACGGATCGCCTCACGGCGCCGACGACGACATCCGGGTGCGATTCTTCAGCTACGACGACGAGGTAGCCGTTGAGGTCGCGGACGGCGGCGGCGGCCTCGACGCCTCGCCCATCTGCGTGCCTGAGGCGATGGAGAGCAGCGGCCGCGGCATCCACTTCATGCGCGCGTTGTGCGATGCGGTGCAATTCACCTGCGGCCCTCTGGGCACTCATGTCCTGCTGGTGAAGCGGCGCACGTAGAGGAGCGAGGACCACCGGCGCCGAAGCGCCCGCGTGCAGGGTACGCCCGCCGACGCAGCGGGGTGTCGCGATGGCGCAGGGAGCCCTGGGAGTAGAATCGTGACAGTGGCCGACCCATCCCTCGAGAACCGCCTCTTCCTGCTCGACGGCAGCAGCCTCGCCTACCGGGCCTTCTTCGCGCTGCCCGAGAGCATCACCACGCGCGACGGCTTTCCCACCAACGCCATCTACGGGCTCAGCCAGATGCTGCTCAAGATCGTCACCGAGTACCGCCCCGCGAGCATCGTCGTCGCCTGGGACGCGCGCCAGAAGACCTTCCGCCACGAGGAGTATGAGGAGTACAAAGCGCAGCGGCCGCACATGCCGGAGCCGCTGTCGCAGCAGTGGAGCCGCTTTCCCGAGCTGGTAGAGGCGTTCGGCATCGTCAACCTCGTGCAGCCCGGCTTCGAGGCCGACGACATCCTTGGCACGCTCGCCGAGGAGGCCAAACGGCAGGGCGTGGGCTCCATCGTCGTCACCGGTGACCGCGACGCGATGCAGGTCGTCGACGACGACATCTGGGTGATGAGCACCGGGCGCGGCATCACCGACGTCAAGATCTATACGCCGGCGACCGTGCTGCAGCGCTTCGGCGTCAAGCCCGCCGCCATCCCCGACTACATCGGGCTCAAGGGCGACACCAGCGACAACATCCCCGGCGTGCCCGGCGTGGGCGAGAAGACGGCGGCGGCGCTGCTACAGCAGTTCGGCAGCATCGAGGCGCTGTACGAGCGCCTGGACGAGGTCAAGAGCGACAAGCGGCGCGCGCTGCTGGCCGAGCACGAAGGCAGCGCGCGCCTCTCCAAACGCCTGGCGACGATGGTGCTCGACGTGCCGCTCGAGGAGGATCTCGTCGGGCTCGTGGCGCGCGGCGGCTACGTGCTGCCCGTGGAGAGCGTCGACGCCGTCTTCGAGAAGTACGAGTTCCGCGCCCTGCGGCGCCGGCTGCGGGACGCGGCCGGCGGCGGCGCCCTCGTCGCGGGCGCCCAGGCCGGCGCTCAAGCCGGCGCCGCCGGCGGAGCGCCGACGGGCTCCGGCGCGGTCGCCGGCCCCGCCGTGCGCCTCGCGCACGAGCCCGACGTGGGACCGCTGGCGGCGGCGCTCGAGCGCGCGGAGACGGCTGTGGCGTTCGCGCCGCGTGAGGACGGCGAAGACGGCTTCGTCGTCGCCGTCCACGCCGGCGGCGAGGTCGTGCAGGTGGCCGCCGCCGGGGCCGACCGCCTGGCCGCGCTGTGGCTCCTGGCCGCGCACGCGGTGGTGCACGACGCCAAGGCGCAGCCGGGCTACGCGGCGGCGCCCTGCGGGCCCGCGTTCGACACGGCGGTGGCCGCGTATCTGCTCGCGCCGGAAATGCCCGAGAAGGAGCGCGGCCTGTTCGCCCTGGCCGGCGCCGACGACGGCGCCGTGCTGGTCGCAGGCCCGCGCGCCGAGGCGGCCGCGGCCACGCGCGCCGTGCTCACCTGGCGCGTGGCCGCGGCCCAGCGCCCGCGCCTCGTCGAGCGCGGCCTCGAGCGGCTCTTCCGCGAGATCGAGCTGCCGCTCGTGCACGTCCTCGCGCGCATGGAGGCCGCCGGCGTCAAGATGGACCCGTACCGGCTCGGCGAGATCACTGCTCGCCTGCGCGACCGCGTCGACGAGCTGCACGACGAGATCATCCGTCTGGCCGGCGAGGACTTCACTGTGGCCTCGCCGCAGCAGCTCGCGGAGATCCTCTTCGTGCGCCTCGGCTTGGAGCCCGGCAAGAAGGGCAAGACCGGGTACTCCACCGACGCGCGCGTGCTCCGCGGCCTGCGCGACCGCCATCCCATCGTGCCGGCCGTCGAGGAATGGCGCGAGCTCACCAAGCTCCTCAACACCTACCTCGAGCCGCTGCCGGAGCACATCGACCCGGGCACGGGGCGCGTGCACAGCACCTTCAAGCAGACGGTCGCCGCGACCGGGCGCCTCTCCAGCACCGATCCCAACCTGCAGAACATCCCCGTGCGCACCGACCTGGGCGCTGAGATCCGCGCCTGCTTCGTGGCCGAGGACGGCTGCAGGCTGGTGGTCGCCGACTACTCGCAGATCGAGCTGCGCCTCATGGCGCTGCTCTCGCAGGAGCCGGCGCTGCTCGACGCCTACCACCGCGGCGAGGACGTCCATCGCGTCACTGCGGCGGCCGTCGCCGGGATCCCGCCGGAAGAGGTCACCAAGCGCCAGCGCGAGCACGCCAAGGCCACCAACTTCGGCATCATGTACGGCCTTTCCGCCTTCGGCCTCTCGGAACAGGTCGACATCCCGGTGGAGGAAGCCAAGGCCTTCATCGACGCCTACTTCGCCAAGTACCCCAAGGTCCGCGAGTTCCGCGAACGCGTGATCGCGCAGGCGACGCGGGACGGCTACGTCACCACGCTGTTCGGGCGGCGCAGGGCCGTGCCGGAGCTGCGCTCCGTCAACCACCGCCTGCGCTCGCTGGGCGAGCGCCTGGCGGTGAATACCGTGCTCCAGGGCACGGCCGCCGACATCATCAAGGTGGCCATGGTGACGGTGAGCCGCGAGCTCGTGCGGCGCAAGCTGGGCTCGCGGCTCGTCCTTCAGGTGCACGACGAGCTCGTCCTCGAGTGCCCCGCGGCCGAGGTCGAGGAGTGCGTGCCTCTGCTGCGCGACGCCATGTGCGGCGCCTACGAGATGGATCCGGCGCTCGAAGTGGAGGTGGGCGTGGGCGCCGACTGGGTGGCCGCCAAGGGTTAGGTGAACGGCCGCGGGCCTCCCTGCCGTCGCCGCGCCCGTGCTATACTCCCATGGTTTCGGCCCGCTGCGGTCCGCGGGCCTTTTCCTATCCTGTAAACGACGGACCGCATCCTTGACCGGGAGGCAACGACACCACATGGCAGAGAAACCTATCGACACACAGCTCGCGGCGGCCAACGACCCCAGGATCGTGGAAGGCAGCGACGGCTACCTCATCGAGGTCGACGGCGAGATCGTGCCCAACTACGACATCACCATGACGGTGTTCGGTGAGGGCGACATCGTCACCGGCAACGTCGTGCGCATCGACAAGGACGAGGTCCTCGTCGACATCGGCTACAAGTCCGAGGGCGTCATCCCGGTCAACGAGCTCAGCATCCGCAAGAACGTCAACACCTCCGAAGAGGTCAGTCTGGGCGAGGAGATCGACGCTCTCGTGATGACCAAGGAAGACGCCGACGGGCGCCTCATCCTCAGCAAGAAGCGCGCCCGCTTCGAGAAGGCGTGGAAGCGCATCGAGGGCGCCTTCGAGAGCGGCGAGCCGGTCACCGGCACCGTCATCGAGGTCGTCAAGGGCGGCCTCATCCTCGACCTCGGCGTGCGCGGGTTCCTCCCGGCCTCGCTGGTCGACATCCGCCGCGTGCAGGACCTGCAGGAGTACGTCGGCCAGGAGCTCAACTGCCGCGTCATCGAGATGAACCGCAACCGCAACAACGTGGTGCTCAGCCGGCGCGCCGTGCTCGAAGAGGAGCGCAAGGAAGTGCGCCAGCAGATCATCGACGAGCTCAACGTGGGCGACGTCGTCGAGGGCACGATCAGCAACATCGTCGACTTCGGCGCCTTCGTCGACCTCGACGGCATCGACGGTCTCATCCACATCTCCGAGCTCAGCTGGACGCACATCAATCACCCGTCCGAGGTGCTGAACGTCAATCAGAAGGTCAAGGTCAAGGTGCTCGACATCGACCGCGACCGCCAGCGCATCAGCCTCGGTCTCAAGCAGACCCAGGAAGACCCGTGGCAGAAGATCGTCGCCCAGCACAAGGTCGGCGACGTCGTCGAGGGTCGCGTCACCAAGATCGTCGCCTTCGGCGCCTTCGTCGAGATCTACGAGGGCATCGAGGGTCTCGTGCACATCAGCGAGCTGGCCAACCGCCACGTCGAGCGTCCCGACGAGGTCGTCTCTGTGGGCCAGATCGTGCAGGTCAAGATCATCGAGGTCGACTCCGAGCGTCGCCGGCTCAGCCTCAGCATCAAGCGCGTCGACGGCGACAACGTCAAGCCCCTGCGGCCCATAGCGCCGCCGGAGTCCGAGGTCGACGAGGCCGAAGCCGAAGCCGACGTCGAGGAGATCGTCGAGGCCGTGGAAGCTCTCGCAGAGGCCGAGGAGATCGTCGAGGCCGCCGCCGCGGTCGAGATCGCCGCTGAGATCGTCGAGGCCGAGATCGAGTCGGCCGAGACCGTCGAAGAGCTCGTCGAGGCTCTCGAGGATGCGGCGGTCGTCGAAGCCGCCGCCGAGATCGTCGAAGAGGCCGCTGAAGAGTTCGTCGAGGAGCATGAGCCCGAGCTGGGCCTGAGCGACGATGTCTTCCCGGTGGGCGGCAAGGCCGACGACGAGGCCGAGGCCGAGGCGATTGACGAGGCCGAGGCGATTGAC